>Ga0247608_10001291_pt1 | contig 35261 bp, 32 predicted proteins | sample 176DNAGHGlowgp2_FD_193490 | JGI IMG/M metagenome (GOLD analysis project Ga0247608, IMG submission 193490) | Sheep rumen microbial communities from Palmerston North, Manawatu-Wanganui, New Zealand - 1766 DNA GHGlow gp2 | ecosystem: Host-associated > Mammals > Digestive system > Stomach > Rumen ...
GACAGCGACTGATAAGCGCTCGTATACTGCATTCCTGCATAGTCAGCAAGCAGCGAAGCATCAGAAGGCGCTGCGACCTTGAGGATAAGCTTGCTAACCGCACTCCTTATGGAGATCTTCATTCCCTCAGGTATGCTCTGCTCGATGATAACGCCGGGCGCATACTCGTCAGTCTTCACGTACTGGATATCGTAATTGATATTGTTGCTGTCGAGTTCGTCCTTGACTTCCTCGATCTTCATGCCGACATAATTGCGGACCTCATAATCCACATTCTGCTCTGTATTGGTCGCATTCTTGATGGAAGTGATGACAAGTACGGAAAGACCGACGACAACACCTATGATCGCTACGATGATAAGTATCAGCAGCACATTATCGCGAAGTCTTGATAATCTTCTTGCCTCAGCGGACTTCTCGATCTCACTGATCTTATCATAGTTAGGATCCTGTCTGAATGACAGGTTGGCCTCTCCGTCACTGTAGCCTGTATTGTTGATGACACCATAGACGCCGTCCGGATCGACTAATATCGCGTCGAGCTCCGTTACCATCTCCATCATGGACTTATAGCGCCTGTCCGGTGTCTTCTGCATGCACTTATTTATGATCGCATCGAGTCCCGGGGGAATGCCCAGAACAAATGATGAAGCCTTCGGCACATTCTCCTGGAGATGCTTGACTGCTATCGCCACATTGCTGTCCCCGTCGAAAGGAACCCTTCCGGTGACCATCTCAAACAGCATGACTCCGACGGAATAGATGTCAGAAGCAGGGCCTACGTTGCCGCCTCTCGCCTGCTCGGGAGAGAAATAGTGAACTGATCCCATGGCGCCGCCTGACGTCATGGTGATCGTGCTGTTAGTAGATGCCCTGGCGATACCGAAGTCTGTGATCTTGGCAATCCTGTCACGCGATATGAGGATGTTCTGTGGCTTGATGTCTCGGTGAACGATGCCGTTCTGGTGAGCATTCTCAAGCGCCAGCCCGACCTGTATAACGATCGGCACGGCTACCTTCCAGTCAAGGTGACCGTTCTGGTTTATGAGTTCCTTGACAGTGATGCCTTCAACATACTCCTGTACGATATATCTGTAGTTGCCTTCATGGCCAACGCCGAAGACCTTGACTATATTGGAATGGTTGAGCATCGATACGGCCTTTGCCTCCGTATCGAACCTCCTGATGAACTCCTCATCGGAAGAGAACTCAGGCTTGAGGATCTTGATGGCGACATTGACGCCGGAAGAGATGTCCGTTGCAAGGTATACGTTAGCCATGCCGCCGCGGCCGATCAGCCTGACGATCCTGTACTTACCTGCAAATGTCATGCCCTCCGGGCCTTGCACGTTATTCATACACCATCCTCTTCATCGCCACTGTCGAATCTTATGACCGCAACCGTGGAGTTATCTTTGGAATCGTCTGATGCCCCCCTGACCATCAGGAGATCAACAAGAGCATCAAGGTCATCCCTGCCGTTCAATATATCCCTGACCGTATCCTCATCGAACAGAGAATACATTCCGTCAGTTGCAAGTATAACACAATCCCCGTATTTTGCATTATATGTATTAAGGTCAGGCCTTATGTACATGTTCTCACCCAGGCATTTGATCAGGTTGGACCTGCCTGCATGAACCTTTGCTTCCTCCTCAGTGATCTTACCTTCCCTAAGGAGTGTCTCAGCCAGATTATGGTCGGAAGTGAGCCTTATCAGCTCATTGTCAGAGACAAGATAGGCTCTGCAGTCTCCATAATGACCGATATGTATCTCAAGGCCGCTCAGAACGGCAACGGTAAGTGTCGAACACATTCCAATGTGCTCGGGTTCATCTGCGCAGTCCTTTAGGATGGCGACATTTGCTTTGTTAAATGCAAGATCCATCTTATCTTCGATGTCTTCGCACGGCAGTTCCTCCTTAAGGAATCCGAGGGCCGTATCTACCGCTACCCTGCTGGCTATCTCACCGTACGGACATCCTCCGAGACCGTCTGCAACGCCTATGATGAGCTGATCTCCGGCCTTGATGACATCAAGGTAATCCTCATTATTGCTCCTTACCGGGCCTGTGACAGAGCCTTGTGCATAGCTGTACCTCATGACTGCTCCATCCCCCTTCGAAGCTGGCCGCACGCGGCCATTATGTCCGTTCCCATCTCACGTCTTAATGTCGCATTGATGCCTAATTCCTCAAGTCTCCTGCGGAATGCCGCAACTGACTTGGAAGGGCTCCTCCTGAAAGCGCTTCCCGGGAACTCATTAGCCGCTATGAGATTAACGTGGCACAGTTCGCCCTTGAGCTTCCCTGCCAGTTCCTCTGCGCATCTGACTGAATCATTGACTCCCGCAAAAAGCGAATACTCGTAAGTTATCCTTCTTCCGGTAATTGAAGTGTACTCATGGCATGCAGCAAGCAGTTCCTCCATGGGGTATGCTTTGGCGACAGGCATGATCTTAAGCCTTATGTCATCGTTAGGAGCATGGAGCGAGACGGCCAGGTTGACCTGTGACTTGAGGGCAGCAAACTCCCTGATCTTAGGGACTAACCCGCAAGTTGATATCGTGATGTGGCGTGCGCCGAGGCCAAAACCGTCGGGATCCGTGACAAGATCTATGAATCCCGTGATATTGTCATAGTTATCGAAAGGCTCCCCTATCCCCATTACGACAATGCTCCTGATCCTCTCTCCCATCAGCTTTCCCGACACGAGTACCTGTGCCAGCAATTCACCGGAAGTTAAGGACCTGCCGAATCCGGCCTTTGCCGATGCACAGAATTCACATCCCATCTTGCATCCTGCCTGCGAAGAGATGCAGACCGACAGACCTGTCTTATACCGCATTACGACTGTCTCGATGATGTTGCCGTCGTGAAGACGGAATACGAACTTTGTAGTCCCGTCTATCGCCGAGACGTATTTCTCCAGGACCTTGAACTCTCCGAAGATGAAGTCTTCCTCGAGCATCGCCCTGACATTCTTGGGAACATTCGTCATTCCTTCCGTATCAGTCACTCCGGATGACAGCCATCCGTATATCTGACCCGCACGAAAAGACTGAACGGACTTTGCTCTGCACCATTCCTTCAGTTCTTCCAACGTCAGATCAAGACAGAATCTCTTCATCAGATGCTCCTCTCAAGTCTTGCTATAAAGAATCCGTCACATCCGTCAACATCAGGCAGGAGCGTTATATGCCCCTGCATGGCAGAGGATCTGCGGTCATCATCCATTATAATATGCTCAGGGAGAAAAGGCATCAGTGATACAGCCTTAAAACCGTCGTGCGACTGAAGGAATTCCTCAACCCTTCTCTCATTCTCGTCTTTATTTACTGTGCATGTGCAGTAGATCAGGGTGCCGCCGCACTTGACTTTCGATGCGGCCTGATCCAGGATCCGGCGCTGGACATCTGCGATCGAAGAGATCTTCTCATATGTCATGTTGAGCCTGATGTCGGGCTTGCGCCCGATGATGCCAAGACCGCTGCACGGTGCGTCACAGAGGACCAGATCGAAGTTTCCTTCAACCGTTGACAGGTCCGTAGAATCAGCGGTCATTGTCCTTACATTGTCGATCTTGAGCCTCTTAAGGTTATCCTTGAGGAGTTCAAGACGTGAGCTGCTGCTGTCCAGGGCAAGGATGTCGGCCTTGTGATGCGTGATCTCTGCAAGATGAGTTGTCTTGCCGCCGGGAGCCGCGCAGCAGTCAAGTATCCTGTCATCATCCTTCGGAGAAGCGATCACGGATGCAAGTGCCGCAGCTTCATTCTGAACGATAAAAAGGCCTTCCTGATATGCTTTGGAATCCTCGATCGAAGTTCCTCCTGTTGCAACGGTAAGGACCTCATCAAGGAACGAACCGGGCGTGACGGTAAAAGACTCATCAGCAAGACGCTTTTTAAGTTCCTCTGCAGATATCCTGGAAGGATCGAACCTTATCGTAAGGACCGGAATCTTAAGGAAAGCCTTTCCGACGGATAGTGCCCTGTCCTTGCCGTAATCACGCTTAAGTATCCCGTACAGTTCATTCGGGAGCGAGCAGGCAACGTCGGGCCTGTAATTATCGATATCCTTCTCATCATCACTTGCCTCGTTAACGCGTCTTAATACCGCATTGACGAGTCCTTTGGCGCGCGGGCAGTACTTCCCGGCGATATCCACAGTCTCTGACACGGCAGCAAATCCGGGCGTATCAGAGAACAGTATCTGCCAGCTGCCCAGCCTTATCAGAGTCCTCGGGAAAGGGTCGAGCTCATTAAGGTCTCTTTTGGCAATATGCCTGACCATAAAGTCGATCGAGCAGGTATATGTAACAGTCCCGTAGAGCATCGCCCTGACGGCTCGCGACAGAGAACCTGTAAATCCCTTCACCTTGTCGCATTTCTTGAGAACGAGGTTCGAATACGCCCCGTTCTCATAGACCTCATGGAGCATAAGCGCCGTAAGTTCCCTAACATTTCCGGCCCTGCAAAGCTCCGCTATCGTTCTGTTGTTAAGATCAGTTACCGCCATCAGTCTTCAGATATGCTGTCCGACCTTGTAGTTATGGGCGCAGTCGATCGCATTAAGCCTCTTGCCCCCCTCAGTCTGGATCACTCTTAGCGCGATTATCCCGTCGCCTGTCTTAACATAAAGGTCTCCCTTGTTTGCCTTGACAACGGTTCCCGGCACGGCGTCAGAAGCACCGTCCGGAATATCATCCGTTATGAGTGACGAATCATATATCTTGACCTTCTTGCCGCCGCTCATGAAGAATGCACCCGGCCATGTTGACAGCGCATGGATCCTCTTGTGGATCGCAAAAGCCGTATCATCCCAGGTGAACTCGCCTTCCTCAGACTTTATGGGCGGACAGTATGTTGCTTCATCATCATCCTGCTTCACAGGCGTGATCTCCCCGTTAACATACGGCATGACCGTATCGAGCAGGAGCTTGGCGCCCTCTGTTCCCATCACCCCGAAAAGTTCCTCCGAATGCATGTCATTCCCGATGCTTATCTCTTTTGCTGCGAGTATATCGCCGGTATCAAGACCTGCATCCATCCTCATTATGGTAACTCCCGTTACTTCATCACCGTCAAGGATGGCTCTCTGGATGGGAGCTGCACCTCGCTTCGCAGGAAGGAGTGATGCATGCACATTAAGGCATCCGTACCGGGGGATGTCCAGCACGTTCTGCGGCAGTATCTTGCCGTAAGCACATGTGATCATGAGATCAGGCGAATAGGACGAGAGTATCTCAAATGCTTCGTCAGACTTAAGCGTACCAGGCTGGTAACAGGGTATGCCTGCCGCCTCAAGGAAGACCTTGACCGGCGGAGGTGTGATCACCTTCTTCCTTCCGACCGGTTTATCAGGCTGGCATACGCCGAGAACGACGTTATATCCATCCTCCTTAAGCGCCTTTACGATATCTGCAGCGATATCAGGCGTTCCCATGAACACTATCCTAAGATCACTTTTCTCCATCTTGGTCCTCTATCCTGTAAACCTTGCCGTCAACTGACTTGTCGATAAAAAGGATGCCGTCGAGATGATCGTTCTCGTGGCAGATGCATCTTGCCAAGAGGTCCTCTGCCTCCAGTTCAAACTCATTGCCGTTGCGGTCCAGAGCCTTGACCCTTATCTTCTGCGGTCTGTCTACTTCACATGTCTTGCCGGGAACGGAAAGGCATCCCTCTCCACCGATCTGCGATCCTTCCATGTAAGTGATCTCGGGATTGATGAACTCGATGAGTCCGTGATCATCTCCGACATCAACGATAAATACGCGGCGGAGCACTCCTACCTGGGGAGCTGCAATACCGATGCCGCGGTTCTCATAGTACATTGTGTCTGCCATGTCATCCAGGAGCTTTATTATCCTGGGTGTGATCTCATCTACAGGTCTGGAATGCTTCCTGATCAGGGGATCATCTTCAAGAACAAGATTACGTAACGCCATATATCTAACCTCACTTCATTTTTACCGTGATATTTTAACATAAATAATAAAACATTGATATTTGCGGGAGAAAATAGTAAATTCTTATTCATGAAAACTTCAGACTTCTATTACGATCTACCCGAGGAACTGATAGCTCAGACTCCTCTTACGGACAGAACGGGATCAAGACTTCTGGTCCTGGACAAGAACACGGGCAGCATAAGCCACAAGCATTTCGCTGATATCAAAGACCTCCTGCACAAGGGGGATGTGCTCGTGGTCAATAATACGAGGGTCATTCCCGCAAGACTCCTGGGTGTCAGGAGCGATACGGGATCATTTGTCGAACTCCTTCTCCTCAAGAGGATCGACGATAACCATTGGGAGACACTTGCAAGGCCCGGCAAGAAGGTAAGGCCCGGACGCCGCATGACATTTATCGAAGGCGTTCTTGAGGCTGAATGTGAAGAAGTCTTAGGCAGCGGCAACAGGATCATCAGATTTGATTACGAAGGGATCTGGGAAGAGATCCTCGACAAGGCGGGTACGATCCCTCTCCCTCCCTATATCCACGAGAAGCTCGACGACCCGGAGCGCTACCAGACTGTCTATTCCAAGAATAACGGATCGGCAGCAGCGCCTACTGCAGGTCTTCATTTCACGAACGCACTCATGGATGAATTGAGGGCCAAGGGTGTCATCATTACAGAACTGACGCTCCATGTGGGACTCGGAACATTCAGGCCCGTTAAGGCTGAAGACATATCTGAACACGAGATGCACACTGAATGGTATGACTTCCCCAAGGAAGCTTCGGATGTCATCAGGAGTGCGAGAGCTGACGGCAGAAGGATCATATCAGTCGGCACCACTTCGACGAGGGTCCTCGAGACAGTGGCATCCAATGATCCTGAGATGATGCCTGTAAGCGGTTATACGAACATATTTATCTATCCGGGATATGAATTCAAGTGCATCGATTCACTTATCACGAACTTCCATCTCCCCGAATCCACACTCATAATGCTCGTATCTGCCCTGGCAGGAAGAGAGAATGTTCTAAGCGCATATGAGGAGGCCGTGAAGGAGCGCTACAGATTCTTCAGTTTCGGCGATGCGATGTTCATTACGGATACGAAGAAGACGGCGGAGGGATAACAGATGCAGCACCCGGTAAAGTACGAGATACTTCACATATGCAAACAGACGGGCGCGAGGCTCGGCCGCGTTACGACGCCCCACGGGTCATTCATGACCCCTGCGTTCATGCCGGTCGGCACACAGGCCACAGTTAAGGGCATGAGCCCGGAGGAAGTCAAGGAGATGGGCGCCGGGATCATATTATCCAACACATATCACCTGTGGATGAGGCCCGGCAACGAACTGGTCAGGAAAGCAGGCGGACTCCACAAGTTCATGAACTGGGACAGATCGATACTGACTGACAGCGGCGGATTTCAGGTCTTCTCCCTTGCAACACCGAAGGACATCGTCGAGGAAGGCGTTCACTTCAGGTCACACATTGACGGATCCAAGCATCTGCTGACGCCTGAGAAGTCCATCGAGATACAGAATGATCTCGGTGCTGACATTATCATGGCTTTCGACGAGTGCTGTCCTTATCCGTCCACGCACGAATATGCCGCAAGATCACAGGCAAGGACTACAAGATGGCTCGACAGATGCCTGGCAGCACACAAGAAGGCTGATACGCAGGGACTGTTCGGCATCATTCAGGGATCGATGTTCGAGGACTTGAGGAAGGAGAGCGCAGAAGCGATCACTTCTTTTGACCTCCCCGGATATGCGATCGGAGGCATATCGGTCGGTGAGCCTGCAGAACTGTTCTACAAAGTGCTCAACTGTACGACCCCTCTCATGCCCGAAGACAAGCCCAGGTATCTCATGGGCGTCGGAACTCCTGATTATCTCATCGAGGGTGCGATCAGCGGGATAGACATGTTTGACTGTGTCCTCCCTACAAGGCTCGGAAGGCACGGCACGATATTGACCGACGAAGGCAGGAAGATCGTCCGCGACAAGAAGCATGAGGAATGTTTTGAACCTATGGATCCCGGCTGCTCCTGCTACGCATGTCAAAACTATTCGGCAGCATATGTAAGACACCTGTTCAAGGCCGGGGAGATCTTCGGGATGCGCCTGGCGACATATCACAACATACACTTCCTCCTCAATCTGATGGAGCGTGTAAGGGAAGCCATCGCTTCAGACAGCCTCGGGGATCTCAGGGATGAGTTTTTCGCGAAGTATGCTGGAGCAAGATATAATCCGTATTCCGGGACGGACATATGACCGGAACCGTTTTATTCGGAACTTCTGACGATAAGCGTAACAGCGGACAGATTCTTCCCGGACAGCCAGTTGATGTCTGATATCCTTCTGACCATATAGCTCATCCACTCCTGGCAGCTCTCGGCAAAAAGACTGTCTACCAGTATCTCCTCATCTTCAAGGAATGAGAAGAATTCTTCCGTCGCACAGATGATCCTGTCCTCATCTTCAAGATGGAGTATTCCGTTCGGCAGCACCTTAAGTTCACCGTTCTTGACTATCTTGCCGTACACACCTCCTTTGCGCATGCTGGAGATCGTCGTGTCAGTGATCCTGAAGATCATGTATTCAGCCTTATCGTTGATGTGTTTGTCGACTTCTTCAGCTATCTCATGGACTTCGTGAGTAATGAAGTCAGACCTCATTATCTCAGAGAAGATCTTCTTTGAACTCTGGGCATTCTCGCCCAGCTTCTCTGATGCAATGATCCCCATGGACAGTTCAGGATTAGGCACGGATACGATAGCGTCCGTGTATTGCGGCTGTCCGCCTTTATGCTTGAAGATGTAGTACTCTATCATATCAGCCTCCGTCAGAAAAGATCATATACCATCCTGATGACTATCGCAGTGTAGTTATCCTGGGATGGTCTCCTGCTGTTCCTTACGGAAAGCTTCAGATGCTGCGCTGTCGATACAGAATACTTATTGATGTATTCAGGTATCTTATCGACGGGGATCGCGTCAGTGAGTCCGTCAGATGCAACTACGATAAAGTCTCCGTCAAAGAGCCTTACCGGCTTACATGTCCTGTTTACCCTCGAGAAAGAATTACCCATAAAATCTATGAGAGCCTTTGCATCCTTATCAAGGTAAGCGCCCTTGGTTACCTCGCCGTTTGTCGCGAGCTTGTTGATCAGGACGGACAGATAATTCTGCCTGGTGTTGAGCATCATGGCCTTACCCTTCCTGACGAGGATGATATTGCTGTCGCCGCAGCTGTAGAGGTTCATGTAATTATCCTTGATATGGACCATCGCCAGCGTTGCGCCGCCCTCGAGCTTGTAATGGTTATAGATCTCTCTCGAGATGCCTCTTAATATTGCGGAATTGTGTTCCGTATCATCAAAATCATAAGGGAAATTCTCGGAGATCTTGTCCGTAACTATCTTTGAGATCTCATCACCGTATTTGAGGCCGCCTATTCCGTCTGACACAACGGCTATGACGCCGTCCTTCTCAGAATTGTTCATGGGAGATACATAGTACGAATCTTCCTGTCGGTTCCTCTTTCCGCGTTCCGAGAAGCACGAGATCATGCACAGGAGTCTTCTGTCTGACGTACCGAGATCCTTTACCTTCTGTCTGTACTTCTTGAAATAGTTGTCCAGGAAATAAGCGAATGCGATAAGCCCTGAGAGGACCATCGGGATCATAAGAAATACCGCAAGTCCCATCCTGAAGTCTATCTCAAACAGTTCACTCATCGTTATCTATATCGTTACTCTCAGCTTCTTCGTTCTCTTCGCTTTCTTCTCCTTCCTCATCATCCTGCTTGGGTGCCGGCATATACTTGTGCAAAAGGCCGCCCGTGAAGAATGCGAGAAGGTACTGTATAAATGCTATCATAAAGAATCCGTAAATGAACACGAACAGACCGAGCGTCATATAAGACGTATTGAGTATCATCGCGAAAGGAATGATGATCAGGAATATGATCATCACGGCGATCATCGCAAGACACGGTCCGAAGTTCATAAGGAAGAACAGGAACGCATTCCTGTAGATCTGTCCGAGCTTGAGCTCCCTTGATACCATGATCTGATAAACGATGTTCTGCAGGAGCATGAACACGAAGAAGAATGCAATGAAGAATGCACCAAGGAACGAACCTATCTTTGTTCCCTGATTGAGATAGAACCCGATCGCAAAGAGCGATACAAATGTAACAACAAGCGATATGAGACTTGCTGCAAGCGACTGCTTCCAATTGCCCTTGATACCTTCCTTGAGGTCAGGAAAAAAGAATATTCCGGACTGTCTTCTGCAGTTACGGTATATCTGCGAGAAACCGGCCTGGAACGGTCCGATGCATACAAGACAGGAACTGATCAGGAACACTACGCAGAACACTATGACATAGAAATAAAGCTGTACCGCTGCATCCTCTCCCGTGATCTCGTTGAAGAGCGTCGCTTCTCCGGTTATACCGTTCTCCTTCATGAATGCGATAAAGTTATTGAGCTCGAAGAAGCTTGATAATCTGGGGAGCAGATAGAGGGACATGACATAAGCAAGTATCATCGCAGGTATGTTGAAGACCAGTATCAGGACATTGGTTCCCATCAACTGGAGCACATGTGTCCAGAAGCTGTAGAAGAAATTATATATAGGACCATGCTCTGTCTCTACATAATCTGTTGCGCGGACTTTCATCTTAGATGCCATATTCATTCCTCATAACTCTTATTATATTCGATAGATCATCGATCTTCGCAAGTGATCTTGCAGCGATCGCCTCATTCTTGAGTTTTTTGCCGTTCTTACCCTTGAACTTTCCAGGATAAGGATTCACCAGTCCGAAGTTGGCATTCATCGGAACAAAATGCTTCACGTTCGGATCTGAGATGTAATTAGCCATCGATCCGATAACGGTATCTGAATCAGGCTCGGGAACATCTTCCACACCAAGGCACTCGAGCGCTGCATATAATCCTGCAAGAAGACCTGATGCCGTTGACTCGATATAACCTTCAACGCCGGTCATCTGACCTGCAAAATAGAGACCCTTCTGACTTCTTGATCCGTAATGATGATTAAGGAGTTCAGGCGAATTAAGGTAAGTGTTGCGGTGCATTACACCATATCTCAGATATTCTGCATTCTCAAGGCCGGGTATCATGCCGAAGACGCGCTTCTGCTCGCCCCATTTAAGCCTTGTCTGGAATCCGACGATGTTATACATCGTTCCTGACCTGTCATCCTGTCTCAGCTGTACGCAGGCGTAAGGTTCCTCGCCTGTTGCAGGATCGGTAAGTCCTACAGGCTTCAATGGTCCGAACCTCATGGTATCCTCACCGCGGGAAGCCATCGTCTCGATGGGCATGCAGCCCTCGAACACTACTTCCCTGTCGAAATCCTTTACTTCGGCCCGCTCAGCCGTTATAAGCGCATTATAAAATGCGAGATACTCTTCCCTGTTCATCGGGCAGTTGATATAGTCATCCCCGCCCTTGCCATAACGTGACTGCCTGAACGCTTTCGACATGTCGATCGAATCGAGAGATACGATCGGAGCTGCCGCATCGAAGAAGTGAAGATCACGGTTACCCGTCTTCTCCATTATGCTCTCATACAGGCCCCCGTCGGTAAGCGGTCCTGTCGCGATAACCGTGATCCCGGATGAGGGGACTTCGGTTACTTCCTCCTCGATGACGTTGATCTTGGGATTATTACGGATCATGTCAGTGATATAAGAAGCAAACTCTTCCCTGTCGACAGCAAGTGCACCTCCCGCAGGAACAGAAGTGCTGTCAGCAGCTCTCATGATGAGAGAGTCGAGCCTTCTGAGTTCTTCCTTGAGAAGACCGGCCGCATTCGTGATCTGCGCCGCACGGAGAGAATTGCTGCATACGAGCTCGGCAAACTTCAGGTTATGGTGAGCCGGACTCATCCTTTTGGACTTCATCTCATAAAGATCTGTCTCAATGCCGAATGAAGCGATCATGTTCGCCGCTTCACAACCAGCCAGACCTGCACCTATAACAGTTACCTTGCTCATGATCCTGATTTTTTCTGATTAGTGGGACAGTCTCTGTTGCCGCACTTCTGATATGTCTTGCCGCGGAACTTACGGTAAACCATGTAAGTACCGCATGTGGGACATGTCTTGCCGTTGACCGGCGGATCCCAGGAGATAAACTGGCAGTCAGGATCGGAACCCTTCTTGTCGCAGGCATAGAAGATCTTGTTCTTATGCTTCCTTGACTTCAGGATGTTGATACCCGATCCGCATAACGGACAAGGTGTATCCTTGAGCTTATACTCGATATTCCTGCTGTATGTACATGCGGGATAGTTTGAACATGCGATGAACTTGCCGTTGCGGCTATTCTTATATACGAGTTCGCTTCCGCATTCGGGACAGATCTCACCTGTCTTCTCGTCTTCGATCTTGATCTTGTCCGCATTCCTGGATACGTTGTTGATCTGTTCATGGAACTTCGGATAGAAGCTGTCGATGACCTTAACCCACGGTACATCGCCGTTCTCGATCGAGTCAAGTCTCTCCTCCATGTCAGCCGTAAAGCCGATGTCCATTACCTCATTGAAGTGGTCTTCGAGGAACACGGTAACTACTCTGCCGATGTCAGTGATAAGGATGTTCTTGCCCTGCTTCTCAACGTAGTTGCGCTTCTCGATCGTTGAGATCGTAGGAGCATATGTTGAAGGTCTTCCGATGCCGTTCTTCTCCATCGCGCTGATGAGCGTTGCTTCGGTATAGTGAGGCTTGGGCTGTGTGAACTTCTGCTCTGCCTCAGTCTTATGATTCTTGAGGACATCTCCTGTCTCGAGCGAAGGAAGCTCATTAGGCTTCTTTGCCTGTTCCTTGTCAGTCTCCTTGAGATCATCATACACCTTAAGAAACCCGTCGAAAGTAACGACCTCTCCTGACACTTTGAACACATTTTCCCCGCATGAGATATCAGCATTCATGGTATCGAGCTTTGCAGGTGACATCTGTGATGCAAAGAAACGCTCCCAGATCAGCTTATAGAGCTTATACTGATCGCTCGTAAGAGAACTCTTAACGATATCAGGCTCGCATTCAAAATGAGTAGGTCTGATCGCCTCGTGAGCATCCTGGGCAGTATTCTTATTCTTGAATTCACGCTTGTAAGGCGAGAGATATTCCTTGCCGTACTTCTTTGTAATGATCGCAGCAGCAGCCTTGACTGCTTCATCCGATATTCTCACGGAGTCTGTTCTCATGTAAGAGATGAGTGAAGTGGAACCCATGTCCTGTACTTCAACACCCTGATAGAGCATCTGAGCCACGTTCATCGTCCTTGCGGGAGCAAAACCGAGTCTCCTTGATGCTTCCTGCTGGAGCGTGGATGTCGTGAAGGGAGCTGCTCCCTTGCGCTCCTTGGATCCCCTGACTACAGAATCGACCACAAAGTCCTTGCCCTGAACTTCAGATAATACCTTGTCAGCCTCGTCCTTATTGTTAAGTGTCACCTTATCGGATGAACTGCCGTTCTTCCTGCCGTAGAAATCGATAGTGAACCTGTCCTTCTTGAGCTTCGCGCCCTCTTTGGACACTTCAGCCGTGATCTCCCAGTACTCCTTGGGTTCAAAAGCGTTGATCTCATCGTCACGTTCCATAACGAGCTTCGTTGCAACAGACTGTACTCTTCCGGCAGACAGATCCTTCTGGATCTTCTTCCAGAGGAGCGGGCTCAATTCATATCCGTAGAGCCTGTCCAGGACACGCCTTGCCTGCTGTGCATCAACGACGTTCAGATCTATCTCCCTGGGGTTTGCAACAGCTGCAAGGATTGCATTCTTGGTGATCTCGTTAAAGGTGATCCTGCATTTGGTGGAAGGATCGATCTTAAGTACGGTCGCGATGTGCCAGGCTATAGCCTCTCCCTCGCGGTCAGGGTCCGTTGCGATCAGCACGTTGTCGCACTTCTCTGCAAGGCTCTTGATCTCCTTGATGACCTGAAGCTTATCAGGCGAATCGATATACATCGGCTTATAGTTGTTTGCGGTGTTGACACCCATTACTTTCTGCGGCAGATCCCTTATATGTCCCTTCGATGCCTCGATGATATAATCCTTACCTAAGTACCTGCCAATCGTCTTAGCCTTGGCAGGAGACTCAACAATTACTAATGTTCTGCTCATGTTTACCTGTCTTTCGTGATTTTTTCTCCTAAATATATATAATTCATTAAAGCGATATTGTCAAAGCGAATTTTCCCTTCTCACGGCAGATGCTCCCGCAAAGCTCCATGTCAGACAACACCTGGGAGAGCAAAAAGAACGGTATCCCGAGCCTTTTGGACAGTTCGTCGGCAGTAAGATCCCTGACCTCCAGCTCATCTTTTACAAGCATTGCGATCTCTTCATCACTGACACCGGAACAGTCTTTACTGACCTTTGCTCTGATGTTCTCGATCAGTTTTCTCTTCTCTTCCTTATCGTTCAGCACCATCTTGTCCGCCTTCCGGTATAAGAGCCTTGAAGTAACTGAATCTATGACATCATCGACCGACAGGAGTATGGATGCGCCGTCATTTATGAGCCTTAGACCTCCGATGCAGTTATCCGCATAGATATTATTGGGCAGCACGAACACATCTCTTCCCTGATATGCCGCAAATGATGCCGTATGCAGCGTTCCGGAGAATTCTCCTGCTTCCATTATCAGACAGCAGTCCGACAGAGCCGATATCAGACGGTTGCGTGACGGAAAGTACTGTTTCCTGACTCCGCTTAATGGCGGCATCTCTGACAGGACCATTCCTCCCCCGCCAGTGATGCGTTCAAAGAGATCCCTGTTCTGCAAAGGATATACTTCATCACATCCGGACGGGAGCACTGCTATCGTAGTCCCCAAAGCCCTCATTGCTGCTTCATGAGCTGCCCTGTCTATGCCGATCGCAAGGCCGGATACTATCACGACATCCTTGGATGCTATCTTCGAGACAAAGTCACCTGTGGCATAGAGCGAATACCTGCCGGGATTACGCGAACCTACTACTGATACCGAACCGTTGTCATCCACCTTCTTAAGCGACGATATATCGCCCCTGCCGTATATCACTTTGGGCATTCCCGGCAGATCCTTCCATATCCCCGGATAACTGCCGCTGTCATCAGGTATTATCGTTATCCCGCATTTGGATATGATCTCCTCATATCTCCTGTAGATCTCCTTGATCTTATCAGGCATCGACTTTGCTTCATTGAGCCTTACGAAAGTCCTTCCTGTCAGACCTTCCTCCTTAAGACCGCCGCATATATACTCAAAAAGTTCCTTATAGCTTCCTATAAGACCCTTATCCGTTAACTCGCTGATGCACTTACTGTCTATCTCAGTATTATTTATCAGGACCGAATACATCAGGTTCCTGTCATATCCTTCAAATGCCATCTAATCTCACCTTATACATCAGAGCCTGCTTTACATCAGGTAAAGTGATCTCCTCTGCCCCTTTCATATCTGCTATTGTCCTTGATACTCTCATCAGGTTCTTAAACCCTCTTGCAGACAGACCCATTCCGATCGCCGCTTCAGAAGCAAATGCCGACAGTTCGGGACTGAACTTGAACAGGTTCATGTCGCACCTCTCGCATGTGCCGTTATAGACTTTGGTGATGCCTTCCGTCCAGCAGTATCTTTTCTTCTGCATCTCCCAGGCTGTTGCTATACGCCTTCGAGCTTCCCTGTCTTCCTCTGTCTCATGGCGGCTTATGCCACCTGTAATATCCTTAAGGTCCTTTGCCTTGACGGACCTCATCTCAGTAAAGATATCGATACGGTCAAGGAACCCTCCGGAAAGCTTGCTCAGATACTTCCTGCGCATGACTGACGTACATCTGCATTTGCTCCCGTTCTCGTAGTAGAGGCCACATCTGCACGGATTTCCGGCAGCAACGAACAGAAATGATGCAGGAAGTTCTCTTGTCACGTTGTCTTTCGTCATCCTCACCAGATGTTCCTCGAGTGGGAGTTTAAGCGCGTCGATGATCTTGGGATCAAGATCGGTTATCTCATCAGCAAACAACACGCCGTTATTAGCGAGTGCAAGTTCACCCGGGACCATGGAACCTGCTCTGCCCGTCAGTTTTGAGATGGAACAGTTACCGTATATATGCCGCACCGGCCTTGCAAGGGACATCACGCCATCACGCTGATCATTCTCGTTCTCGGTGAGCATCATGTACTGCCTTGCTTCATCCTCCGTAAGCGGAGGCATCAGGTCTTCGATTATCCCTGCCGCCATCGTCTTCCCTGATCCCGGGCTTCCCAGGAGCAGCAGGCTATGCATTCCCGCGCAAGCCGTAACGATTGCTTCCTGTGCCTTAGGCTGCCCTTTAAGATCTGACAGGTGATGGATTACCCTGGGCTTCCCGAAGTCAAGTTCAGGCTCAAATGTCTCCTGCATATACGCGAAAGAATTCAGTACGTCCACTACATCCTGCAGCGTATTTACGGGCATGCACGCGGTTCCAGCAGCCGCGGCCGCACCGATCTCTTCTTCCGGAATGAACACCATGTCTGCCGGGTCCCTGGCTTCTTCACACAACCTCAGACCGGCTAAGGGAGAAGCCTTGACATCACCTGCAAGAGACAGTTCCCCCTGTGCATAGACCCTCACGTTATCAAAGTATGGGATAACATCAGAGATAAAGAGTATCCCCATTGCGATCGGAAGATCGAATCCCGAACCTGACTTGTGCATATATGCAGGCGATATGCTGACCGTTATGTGCCCCTTGGGCATCAGGAACCCCATCGATCTAATAGCTGACGTGATCCTTCCTCTCGACTCCCTGATCGACGAATCGCACAATCCCGTAATATCGAAAGTCGGGATCCCCGGAGACAAAGATATCTCTATCACCGACCTTGTCGCGGTCATTCCGTCTGCAAAGCACGATTCGACCTTGACCACTTTATGTCTTACTGCCATCTGATCACCTCCTGTAAGCTGATTTACGAAGAGGATACAGTCAAAAACCCGGAAAAAAGCTCCGAAAAAATACGAAAATCGGAAAAATTGTAATCAATTGTCATTTTTACGGGGTTTTGTGCTACAATTCTCATTTGAGAAATGAATTGACCATCTTATGGAGGAACAATATATGAAGCTTGGAATCGTCGGACTTCCCAATGTAGGCAAGAGCACACTGTTCAATGCGATCACAAAGGCAGGTGCTGAATCAGCAAACTATCCTTTTTGCACGATAGAACCCAATGTGGGTATCGTTGCAGTTCCAGACAGCCGTCTTGATGAACTTGCCAAGATGTACAACCCTGAGAAGTACACTCCTGCAGTAGTCGAATTCGTTGACATCGCAGGTCTTGTAAAGGGCGCCAGCAAAGGTGAAGGTCTCGGCAACAAGTTCCTTTCGAACATCCGCGAATGCGATGCCATCGTTCATGTCGTAAGATGTTTTGACGATCCCGATGTAGTACATGTCGACGGCAATGCCGATCCCGAGCGTGATATCGGAGTCATCGATATCGAGCTTATCCTCTCAGACCTTGAGATCGTTGAGAAGAGGCTCGAGAGGATCAGGAAGATGATGAAGGGCGGAGATAAGTCTTACCAGGCTGAACTCAACCTGTTTGAGAAGATCTACGAATGTCTGTCAGAAGAGAAGCCCGCAAGGAGCCTCGAATATGATGAGGACGAGCAGCTCCTTCTCCGCGACTGCCAGCTTATCTCGCTGAAACCTGTACTCTTCTGTGCAAACATCGCCGAAGATGACATTAAGAACCCCGATATCCCCTACGTACAGAAGGTACGCCAGATCGCTTCCTCCCAGGATGCGGAAGTCGTAGTAATATCAGCAAAGATCGAGGATGAGTTAGGTCAGCTCGAGCCCGAGGATCGGGAGATGTTCCTTGAAGATCTCGGTCTTGACTGTGCAGGTCTTGATAAGATGATCCAGGCTTCATATAAGCTTCTCGGTCTTATCTCTTACCTCACTGCAGGTCCTCAGGAAGTACGTGCATGGACGATCAGGAAGGGCACAAAAGCACCCCAGGCTGCAGGTAAGATCCACTCCGATTTCGAGAGGGGATTCATCAGGGCTGAAGTCGTATCATTTGATGATCTGATGAACTGCGGATCGTACAATGCCGCAAAAGAGAAGGGTCTTGTAAGATCCGAAGGCAAGGAATACGTAATGAAGGACGGCGACGTCGTCCTGTTCAGGTTTAACGTTTAAGCCCCGGTCAATCCAGAGTCTGTTCACCGTTTCCGTGGATGTCTATCTTCTCACCGCCGTAAGTAGGCGCAGGTTTTATCATGCACCAGATCATGTCCTTACCCCTGGCGAGCGTCTCACGGATGTAATTCTTGGCAAATACTTTGTAACCGCTGTTCGTCGCGATCACGCCCCTGCATTCGATGCCGAAAGCCCTGCAGTCATACACCGATCTTGCGATATGGAATTCCTGTGTTACGACTATCGCTTTCCTGATCCCGAATATCTCAGATGCCCTGACCATTGTCTCATAGGTCGAGAACCCCGCATGATCCATGAAGATATCCTCTGACGGCACGCCGTGATCTATTGCATACTGACGCATGACGCCTACTTCGTTATAGCCTTCCTTCCCATGGTCTCCGCTCATGAGGAGCTTCGGGGCATATCCCTGCTTGTAGAGATTGATCGAGGTATCGAGCCTGTCGCGCATAAAAGGCGTGGGAGTATTGTCTTCCCATATCCCGCATCCGAGAACAATGATGCAGTCGCAGTCTTCCTCGGGTCCCGTTATCTCGTCCTCACGGTAGATCAGTGAGCTTACCGAGTTCAGCATCACGGCATTGGCGATACCGATGTAGATACCGCCGAGGAGCCCTAATATCAGACATACGATGATAAACCGCTTTATGAACTTTTTAATCTTCGTTTTCCGTGTCGTTTCCGTATTTGTCTTCTTCATCTTCTATTGCCTTTATCTTTCCTTCTTCCACATCACGCATTATCGACGCAACATTCCTGCTTATCCTTAAGATCGTGAATATCGATATTCCAAACACAAACATGATAGATACCTCTGATATCACCACAAAGACCGGCGGGAGCTTATCCATCGTTACCGCGAAGATAAGTATCAGCAAAGTTCCCGACAGATAGATCGCAGATGTCGCGATAAGGAACTTACGGACCTGAGCAAGCAGTGTCCTGGGCTTCACCAGTATAAGTATCACGAGGAGCATTAATGCTGCTGCGCTGAACGATGCTGCGATCACGATATTCAAAATCTTATACCTCTTCCGTTCAATTCCTGCGAGATCAATTCCTCGATCCTCTTATATGTGTCCTCAATGGTTCCGGAGTTATCGATCACATGATCGCCTAATTCTGAATACTCCTCATCATCCATCTGCATGGCCATCCTTCTCTTTGCATCCTCAAGATCCATTCCGCGGTCCCTGAGCCTGTTGAGACGGACGTCTTCCCTGCACGTTACGACCCAGATCTGATTGCACAGTGCAATGAACCTGTTGACCGGGATCGGGACATCAAGAACAACGCATTTTGTGCCCTTCTCACGGAGTTTTTGGACTTCCTCCTCCATCTCGGTAAGTACATACTTATGGATGATGGAAGAAAGCATGTCGAGCTTCATCCTGTCCTTGAAGACTATGTCAGATACATACTTCCTGTTCAGATCACCGTTATCCTTAAGAGCCCTCCTGCCGAAGATCTCGGCTATTGCAGGAAGAGCCACACCTCCGGAAGCTGTAACTTTCCTTGATATCTCATCAGCATCGAGCACGATTAGGCCCTTATCCTTAAGATAGGAACTGACCGTACTCTTGCCTGATCCGATACCGCCTGTAATACCTAATACAAACATAATTACCTCACTTTGCCTCGAGCCAGTTGCTGCCGGTATGAACGTCAGCTATGAGGCGTATCTTGAGATCTGCTGCAGATTCCATTTCGCGCTTCAGGAGATTGGCGACACCTTCTCTGTCAGATGCATCACATTCGACTATGAGTTCATCGTGGACCTGCATAACGAGCTTTGCCTCAGGAAATTCGCGCGCCAAAGCCCTGTAGACCTTGTTCATCGCGATCTTGATGATGTCTGCGGCGCTTCCCTGGATAGGCGTATTCATCGCAGCCCTCAGGCCGAAATTCCTGACGTTCCTGTTCTGTGACCTTAGCTCGCTTAAATACCTTCTCCTCTTGTAGATCGTCTCAACATAACCGAGCTTCTCTCCTGCGGTCTTAAGTCCGTTAAGGAAATTCATGATACCCGGGAACTGGTTCTCGTATTCCTTGATAAGATCGGAAGCTTCCTTGTAACTGATCTGAAGGTCATTGGACAGACCATACTCGGAGATACCGTAGATGATACTGAAGTTAACAGTCTTGGCAGCAGCTCTCATCTTCGGAGTTACTTCGTCGATGCCGGACAGTCCGTACACTTTGACGGCAGTCATCTTGTGAACATCCTGATCATTCATAAATGCATCGCACATATCCTTATCACCGGACAGTGCCGCAAGAAGCCTTAATTCGATCTGCGAATAATCCGCATCGACCAGCACCTTGCCTTCAGCTGCGGTAAATGCCGCCCTGATCCTCGCACCTTCATAAGATCTGACAGGGATATTCTGGAGATTGGGTTCCGTTGACGACAGCCTTCCGGTATTGGTCATTGCCTGCGTGAAAGTAGTCCTGATCCTTCCGTCGCTGCCTATCGATCTGATGAGTCCTGCAGCATATGTGGAATCGAGTTTGCTTATCTCCCTGAAATCGATTATCCTGTCGATCACGGGATGGTATCTGCGGAGCCTGTTAAGCTCATCGATACCGGTGGAATACACGCCGGTCTTGCCCTTCTTACCTGCAGGCAGGTTAAGATTATCCTCCCCGTACAGCACATCTGCGAGCTGCTTGGGTGAATTAATGTTAAACGTGGTCCCGCACATCTCATAGATATCATCAGAAAGTTCTTTAAGCCTTCCCGTATATTCACCGTGGAGCTCATCTAATGCCTGACGCGAAACATGCATTCCGTTACGCTCGATCGCATCCAGGGTGATGATAAGGGGAAACTCGATATCATAAAGGAGCTTCGTCAGATCTCTTGAACTTATCTCTTCCATCTGTAGCCTGGCGATAAAGATATTGAGCTTTGCCTTCCTGGCAGTCTCCAGTATCTCCTCACTGTCATCCTTTGCCTCCATCAGGAAATCCATCGTAAGCTGCTTATTCTTAGCCTCAGTATCAAAGGGATACAGAAGTCCCGTAGAAGACTCGTAAAGCCTTACAAGATCAGGTGTAGTTCCGTCGATCTGATTCAATACGGCACCTGCGATATAAGTATCGAACACCTTATCCACACCGGGAATGCTGCGCGATAAAACTTTGGACTTGTTCTTGTAGTCGATGCTGACCGGTATGACTTCTCCTGCCTTTGCAAAGACATCGAACAGATCATCCTCGCCAAGCACATAGTAATCATCAGAATCTTCCGTTACTATGACAGCACCCCGCGATGCAAAATCGATCGCAAAACATGTATCTTTGATCTTCTCTGCGATGAGATCAGTATCGGCAGCATCAGCCTTCTTCATCTCAGATCTTAAGAACTCTGACAGGTTCTTAAGGATCTCTTTCTTCTGCTCATTCTCTTCTTCTTCGTAAGCAGCTTTGGCGCCTTCTATCCTGGAACCGGCACTTCCTCTCCTGGTGATGCCGGTCTTCTTGATGAAACTCCTCAGAGCCAGTCTGTCGAGTTCGTCGTAGAGACTGTCATTTGCTTCCTCATCAGAAGGAAGTCCGTTATAGACAGTTCTTTCGATGCCGTACGGAACAGGAACGTTCCTGTCTATCGTACAGAGCCTGATGTTAAGGTCCAAAAGTTCTCTTGCTTCCTTAAGGCGCGCGGACAATGCAGGCGTCATCTCATCCGTATGGGCGAGGACACCTTCTATGTCGCCATACTGGGCTATGAGCCTAAATGCAGTCTTCTCACCGACCTTCTCAACGCCCTTGATGTTATCCGAATTATCACCCATCAGAGCCTTAACATATACGAATACTTCAGGCTTGACGCCATATGTGTTCTCAAACATCGCACGGTCATAAAGGACTCTGGGATCCTTGCCCTTGCCTGACTGCGGAAGTATTACCGATACGTTATCTGATATAAGCTGGAAATCGTCATGATCGCCGCTGAAGATGAACACTTCATCACCTTCTTCACTGCCGAGCCTCGAGAGTGTTCCTATGAGGTCATCTGCTTCATATCCCTCAAGTTCCATCCTGGCGATACCCCATTTATCGAGTATCCCTTTGACTACAGGCATCTGCGCTGACAATTCGTCGGGCATCCCCTTGCGGTTAGCCTTATACTCACTGCTCATCTTATGCCTGAACGTAGGAGCCTTGAGGTCAAAGCATACGCAGATCTTATCGGGATCATACTCCTTCATCACACCGTAGATCGAGTTAAGGAAACCGTTAACCGCACCCGTCGGAGTTCCGTCAGGAGCAGTCATCGGCGCTCTTCCGATAACTGCGAAAAAAGCCCTGTTGATGATGGAGTTGCCGTCAACGAGTAATAGTCTGCCCATTACTTGCCCTCCGCTTCGATCTCACTCTTCCTTACGGCATGCGCAGTACTGATCATCAGCTTGATACGGTTCAGCTGATTAGCCTCGGATGCACCCGGATCGTAGTCGATCGGGATGATGTTGGACTTGGGATACTGTCTCCTTAACTCCTTGATCATGCCCTTGCCCGTAACATGGTTAGGCAGACAAGCGAAAGGCTGTGCGCAGATTATATTCGGTACGCCATCCTGGATGAGCTCTATCATCTCCGCAGTGAGGAACCAACCCTCACCACAGAAGTTGCCGCAGCTCAATACCGTTGATGACTTGGATGCAAGTTCTTCGATCCTCTCGGTCAGCATGAACTTGCCCCCAGTCTTCTTGAATGCATCGTTTATCGGCTTCCTGAACCTCTCGAGAACATTGATCGCAGCCTGGTTGATCCTTGCCGCGCGCTTGCTCCTTCCCAGGTTGGAATTGGCCCAAATAGGGTTGTAACAGCAGTACAGGAAGAAGTCGAGAACGCCGGGCAATACGCCTTCGCATCCTTCTGCCTCGATAACGTCGATAGCATTATTATTTGCATCAGGATGGAACTTAACAAGGATCTCACCTACGAGACCGACACGAGGCTTCCTTGGTATATCCTGAAGAGGAAGTTTATCGAACAGTCCCACGGCAAGATTAATGAACTTCTTATATGACCTGATCCTGGGGATGTTATCAATGTCAGCACCGATGCCCATAAGACATTCTTTTATGGCTTTCTTCTCATCTTCAGGTCTGTTCCAGTAATTGTTAGGCATAACCTGGTCGTATCTCGGAGAGAGATCATCATCCTTGCCTGAAGGATTGAGCATCTTCCTGCCTACTCTGTTGATATACATGTAGAGAGCATTGGCAGATCCCCTGACCTTCTCATACGGCCTTGTTCTGAGGAGCAAAGTCGTGACCATATCGCCAAGACAGATCGCTCTTATTGCTGCCAGTGCAAATCCCGGAGTGATCTTCCAGCCCTCATTCTTCTCGAACTGCTGGACTGACAGTGCTACGACAGGTATCTGAGGGAAGCCGGCATCCTTCAGAGCTTTCCTGAGGAAAGCAACATAGTTAGTGGCACGGCATCCGCCGCCTGTCTGTGTGATCATGAGAGTGCAGTTATCAGGATCGACCTCGCCTCTTAACACCGCATTCATCATCTGTCCGACAACTACGATCGTAGGGAAGCAGGCATCGTTATTAACATACTTCAGACCGCACTCGATATCTTCTCTCGTAGCCTGCTTCAGGAGCTTCAGGTGATATCCGGCATCGTGAAATGCTGCTTCCACAAAATCGAACTGGATAGGTGCCATCTGAGGAGCGATGAGAGTATGTTCCTTCTTATTCTGTTTTGTAAACTCATTGCGCTTCAGGGTATATCTTCCCTCTTCTGCGATCTTGCCGGGATCCTCAGCAGTTCCTTCGGCTTTCTTCTTCTTCGCGATTTCCGTACGCTCGTTCATGGCGACTACAAGAGATCTCATCCTTATCCTTGCAGCACCGAGGTTGGATACCTCATCTATCTTGAGCAATGTGTAGAGCTTGCCTGACTGCTCAAGGATCTCCTGTACCTGATCAGACGTAACGGCATCAAGTCCGCAGCCGAAGCTCGTGAGCTGAACAAGTTCCAATTCAGGTCTTGTGATAACGAAAGCAGCCGCCTCATATAGTCTTGTGTGGTACATCCACTGATCCACGACTCTTATAGGTCTCTTAAGTCTGCCGGGCTTGGCGACTGAATCCTCTGTCAGGACTGCAAGACCTAATGAGTTAATCATCTCAGGGATACCGTGGTTGATCTCGGGATCGATGTGATACGGTCTTCCTGCGAGGACGATGCCTTTTATGCCGCGCTTGTTAATATCCTCCAGGATCTCCTTGCCCTTGTTCCTGATATCTTCCTTGAACTTGTAGTACTCTTCACAGCCTGCTTCGACGGCCTTCTTTGCTTCTTCAAGCGTGACGCCGCAGTACTCAAAGCATTTCGCGAGATTTACAGCGACAGTGTCCATGTTGTCGAGAGGCATGAAGGGATTTAAGTATCTGATCTCCTTCTCCTTGAGGTTCTCCACATTGTTCCTGATGACCTCAGGATAGGAGCAGACGATCGGACAGTTGTAGTGGTTGCCCGAATTCTGGTTCTCGACCTGCTCGTAAGGAACTGAAGGATAGAAGATCGTTGTGATGCCCTTGCCTATCAGGTTCTCGATGTGACCGTGTGCGAGCTTTGCCGGGTAGCATACGGACTCTGAGGGGATCGTCTCCATTCCTTTCTCGAAGAGGATGTGTGATGATCTTGATGATATCTGGACCCTGAATCCGAGATTTGTGAGGACCGTGAACCAGAAAGGATAATTCTCATACTGGTTAAGGCATCTGGGGATACCGATCTCGCCCCTGGGCGCGTCTTCCTTCTTCAGCGGTTTATAGTTGAAAGTCCTGTCGTACTTATACTTGAATAGGTTAGGGATCGCTTCCTTATCATTCCTGTGATCCTGCTCGAGGGCTATGTCCTCGCCTCTCTCACATCTGTTGCCCGATACGAACTTCTTGCCGTTCGAGAACGTGGCGATCGTGAGACGGCAGTGATTCGTACAGCCGGGGCACTGTGTGTTCTCCGTCTCCATCTCAAATGAATCGAGCTCATCAGGTCCGAGGATACCGGAGGAAGCCTCTTCGCTGGTGCCGTCAGACTGTTCCACAGGACACCTGTTCTTAGCGATGAGAGCAGCACCGAATGCACCCATGAGGCCGGCAACATTAGGTCTTATTACCTCTCTTTGGGAGATGATCTCAAAGCATCTTAAGATGGCATCGTTAAGGAACGTTCCGCCCTGTACAACGATGTTCTTGCCGAGCTGTTCGGTGTCTCTGATCTTGATGACCTTGTAGAGTGCATTACGCACAACGGAGTAGGACAGACCTGCGGAGATGTCACCTACAGATGCCCCCTCCTTCTGGGCCTGCTTAACCTTGGAATTCATGAATACGGTACATCTCGTTCCAAGATCGACCGGGTTGGTCGCCTTAAGTGCCTCTTTCGCAAACTGCTCTGAACCCATGCCGAGCGTCTGCGCGAAAGTCTGGATGAACGATCCGCATCCCGATGAACAAGCTTCGTTCAGCATGATCGAATCGATAACGCCGTTCCTGATCCTCATGCACTTCATGTCCTGTCCGCCGATGTCGATGATGAAATCAACATCAGGACAGAAGAACTTGGCTGATGTAAAATGAGCCATCGTCTCGATCTCACCGTCATCTACGCCAAGGGCAGCCTTGATGATATTCTCACCGTAACCGGTGACGCAGGAATATGCGATATGACACTTATCAGGCATATGTCTGTAGATGTCCTTGAGGATGCTTACGGCACTCATGACGGGGTTGCCCTTATTGCTCTCGTAGAACGTGTAAACGATGTCGTTATCGGAATTGATGACAACAGCCTTGGTCGTAGTGGATCCGGCGTCGATACCAAGGTAGAGGGCACCCTTCTGCTTGCTGATATCCATTACGGGGATGGCAGTCTTCTCGTGCCTGTCGTAGAAAGCCTTCTTCTCCTCCTCGTCCTTGAACAGAGGGGAGATCCTTATGATGTCAGGCTTGAAGCCTTCCTTGTTCTTGAACCTCTCGAGGAGTTCCTTGAGGTTGACGGGCTCACTGTCGGCTGATAATGCCGCGCCCAGCGCAACGTAGATCTGTGCCTCATCAGGCATCCAGAATGAATCAACCTTGTCCTTCAGTGTCCTCTCAAATGCATTTCGAAGTTCTGAATTAAAGTAAAGAGGGCCGCCTAAGAATGCAACGTTGCCCTTGATCGGCCTGCCGCACGCAAGACCTGCGATAGTCTGGTTAACAACGGACTGGTAGATCGAGGCTGCGAGGTCTTCCTTGGCTGCACCTTCATTGATGAGGGGCTGGAGATCGCTCTTGGCGAACACGCCGCAGCGGCTTGCAATGGTATAAAGAGATCTGTAATCCTTTGCAAAGTTATTAAGTCCGTCAGCATCGGTCTGCAGGAGAGATGCCATCTGGTCGATGAAAGCGCCCGTGCCGCCCGCGCATGTACCATTCATTCTCTGCTCAAGGACCGGGTGCATGTATGTTATCTTCGCATCCTCACCGCCGAGCTCGATGATGACATCCGTCTCAGGGTGGTACTTGTTGATCGCAACGGTCTCAGCCATTACTTCCTGGATGAACTTCAGGTGGAGCCAGTTTGCAACGGACAGTCCGCCCGAACCTGTTATCGTGACACTTACGTCGATACCCGGGAACTTATCGTTAAGCTCCTCGAAGAGCTGATTGAGCAGTCCCGATACATCGGAATGATGTCTCTTGTATTCGTTATGTACGATCTTATCTCCGTCCAGCAAAACGATCTTGATCGTCGTAGAACCGATATCAAGTCCTAATCTGTAGCGTATGTCCATTACTTATCTCCTTTGGTGTTTGCGTTGTTGATCTTGGGAGTGCCCTTAGGCTGCCTGTTGCTCGTAGGTTCAGCTGTCCTGCCGTCGTAGAGTGATCTTCCGACGGTCTTCTCGCTTGAAGCCCTCGAGTTCCTGGCAGAAGCCGGATGAGCCTTGAACTGGCGTGGTCTCCTCTTCTCACCGAATACCTTGAGTGAGTTCGCCTTCAGCTCCTCCATGTGCTTACGCTGTGCTTCTCTCATTGCCAGCTTAAAATCAGCCCCATCATTGAGCATCTTCTTCATATCAGCATTAAGGGAGAGCCTCAAAAGTTCATCAGGCACGCCCTTAGTCAGATCGAAATCATTCCCAAACCTGTCAGACACATGAAGCTGCAAAGACTCGGTTATCATCACGACATTCCTCTCATACATATCGAAATCGCACTTGATCCCGAGCTGCAACGGAAGTCCGTAGAAATTCAGGTTTGCATAAGGAAGGCTCCTGGTAAATATCAGGTGCAGCGTGATAAGCTTCATATACGATTCGAGATTGATACATTCCTGATCACATACGAGTGTCAGCTGTCCCTTCTCGATCATGTAAGCGATATCGGACTTCTCATCCTCAAAGCCATTGGCCCAGAGGAAGTAAAGCTCGCGGTAAACATCTTTCTTGAAAGATTCGAAGTTCCTGGTAAGCGGAACTGCAAGAACAGTAGGTCCCAGGTTGAAGATATACTGCATGTAAGATACCTCCAGGTACTGCGGTACCGAGAAGTACTTGATGTATGCTGCTATATCGCGGCTGTTGAAGATATATTTATGCACGGGGCAAAGACTCCCTTTATTTATATTATTATTATACGGGTAGCATTATAACATAGTTTAGTGAAAATATGGGCGATTAAGATTTATGTTGCATAATCGCGGGAAAGTGAGATAATAAGTGGTCATTTGAATGACCAAATAAACCGTAAAGGGGTAATGAATATGAAGAAAGCGATTACATCAGTCCTTGCATTGTGCATGGCTTTATCAATGGCCGCATGCTCTGCAAAGACACAAACATCAGATGCAGCTACAGAAAACACATCAGCAAGCGAACAGGCAGCAAAGAGCGCTGAGCCCAAAGACATCGAAGCAGCGATCGCCAAGGCAGTCGGTGACGGCTACCTTGCAACTGTGGAAGTCGCAGCAGATGACCTGTACCTGACACCTCTTGCCGACCTTGATATGAGCAAGATATCAAGTTATGTCTGCAAGCAGGCTGAGACGCCTTCCGTTGATGCAGATAAGGTCGTTATCGTTAAGCTCAGCGATGCAGCTTACGGCGATGAAGTAGTCAAGGCGTTCAACGCTGATTTCCAGCAGTCCGTTCACTACATCCACCAGTATCCTTTCGGAGTTAAGAAGGTTGAGGGCGGCAAGATCTACAAGACAGACGACCTCGTTATCTTCGTTATCGCAGGTAAGAGTGCCGGTGAGAACGCATCTGCTGACGATGAAGCTAAACTCGCAACAGAAGAGTATGCAAAGATCGACGAAGCTATCAAGAGCGTGATCGGTACCGTTCCCGCGAACCTCGCAACTTATGATGCTAATTCTGAAGGGGCCGGCAACGAAGGCGGAGACGAGATCCCCGATAAGCCTATCCTCGGAGGGTGATCACGAGTCGATCATTTTAACAATCGATCTGAGAAGAACTGTCTCAAAGCTGAGGCAGTTCTTTTTTGTTGGAGTTGGCATACCCGGAGGCATGGGGACGTAAATCCCATGTATGATCTGGCTGGAATTGCCCACAACAGGTGCACCCCGGGTGTCACTCTCAATTGCAATTTCCATAAAACCCAGGGCAACAAAACGCCCCGCGCATCAAAGCGCGGGGCGGAAAACTCGATCATTTTCTTAATCTCAGATAGCAGCCTTAGCCTTCTCAACGAGTGCTGTGAAGCCTGTAGGATCTGTGATGGCGATATCAGACAGAACCTTACGGTCGAGCTCGATGCCGGCCTTCTTCAGACCGCCCATGAACTTGCTGTAGCTCATGTCGTTAAGTCTGCAAGCAGCGTTGATACGAACGATCCAAAGCTTTCTGAAATCTCTCTTCTTCTGCTTCCTGTCACGGTAAGCGTAGTTACCTGACTTGAGAACTGCCTGGTTAGCAACCTTGAACAGCTTGCTCTTGTGACCCCAATATCCCTTAGCCTGCTTAAGAATCTTATGATGACGGGCTCTTGTACGAATGCCTCTCTTTACTCTGGACATATTTATTTCCTCCTAAATCTTTTACTAAAACTGTGATCAAGCGTAAGGGATCATCTTCTTGATAACCTTAGCGTTTGCTTCTGCACAAACCTGGTTGTGACGGAGATGTCTCATTCTCTTTGTAGGTCTCTTGCTGAGGATGTGGCTTCTGAAAGCCTGCTTATGAAGCACTTTACCGCTTGCTGTGACCTTAAATCTCTTCTTTGATGAACTGTGTGTCTTCTGCTTAGGCATTATACTGTCCTCCTGTTAATTAATTACTTCTTCTTGTTGGGCGATAAGTACATGACCATGTCGCGTCCTTCTACCTTCGCCTTCTTGTCAATGCTGCCGCACTCTGCTAATCCTTCCGCGAACTTCTCCATTACTTCGAAGCCCTTTTCCTGGAAAGCCATCTCACGGCCGCGGAACCTGATCTTCACCTTGACCCTGTCACCGTTCGAAAGGAATTTGATCGCTGCCTTCCTCTTTACCTCAATGTCATGAACATCAGTGTTGAGCTTTAAGCCGATCTCTTTGAGTTCTGTCTCTTTCTGCTTCTTCTTAGCTTCCTTCTCTCTCTTACCCTTCTCGAAAAGGAATTTACCGTAATCCATTATCCTGCATACAGGATTATCCGGATTGCTCGAGATACATACGAGATCAAGATCTGCTTCATCGGCCATCTCACGTGCCTTTGCGATAGGTACTACACCCACCATGTTACCGTCAGCGTCAATAAGTCTGACCTGCTCGAACTTGATAGCGTCACCTACCATCTGTGTTTCAGCTCCCTTAGCGATGTTCACTCACCTCCTGACATAAAAAAAGAACGGATCTGATCCGTTCTCACAACAGCCCTTTGCCTTACAGCAATAAAAATGCCATGTGACCTCTTTACACGAAAGCTTGAGGTGAGAACGGAAGTGTTCTGCTTTGATTGACCTGCATATATTAGCCGTTATTATCCTGGTTGTCAAGCATTTTTATCAAAAACCTGATCAATGTATGACCTTGAGGAAACTTCTCCTGTGGATCGGCGTCATCCCCTGCTCTCTTATGGCCGCATAATGATCCTTTGTACCGTAGCCCTTGTGCTTGGCAAAACCATAGCCCGGATACTCTTTGTCGTAGCCGCACATGATGTGGTCCCTGGTCACTTTCGCGAGGACGGAAGCTGCTGCGATCGAATTGGACTTTGCGTCTCCCTTTATGATCGGGACGACTTCCTGCGTAACGCCTTCGAGCTTCACCGCATCGATCAGGAGCAGGTCAGGAGCAAGCTTTTCAGATATCTGAGAAACACACTCGCGCATGGCTTTCTTGGTGGCCTCCAGGATGTTGATGTTATCTATCGTCTGGGCATCGACCGCAACTACAGCATATGCAAGCGCTTTCTCCTTGATCTCGGGAAATAAAGCCTCTCTCTTCTTCTCGGAGAGCTTCTTGCTGTCATCGAGGCCTAAGACGGGCTTATCAGGATCCAGGATGCAGCATGCTGCGACTACAGGTCCTGCCAGCGGCCCCCTGCCGGCCTCGTCTATCCCGGCGATCACACGATAGCCTTTGGCCGCGTACTCATCCTCAAATGCATTGAGCGCCTTATACTTCTCCTGAAGCTGTTCTGTCGTAAGTCTTGCCATATCAGTCTTTAAGCACCGGAACTTCCAGTGTTATCCTCCCAACTCTTCCTGCCTGCACATCGTCAAGCAGGAGCCTTGAAAATCTCTCTTCGTCGATCCTGCCGCCGCTCATGAGACAGCCTCTCTTCCTGGCCATCTCAAGGAAACAATCGTAATCATCCTGCGCCGGCAGTTCGACCTTATATCTTTCCGACATCAGATCAGGATACAATTCATTCAGTATCTTCATCGTCTCATACGCGGCCTCTGTCACGTCGATGACCTCTTCCTTGACAGCTCCCGTTGCTACCAGGCAGATCCCGGATCTCTTGCTCTTGATCTTCGGCCACAATACTCCGGGCATGTCCATCAGATCGAACCTCGAATCGGTCTTGATCCACTTGGGGGCTCTCGTAACGCCCGGCCTGTCGCCGGTCACCGCGCTCCTCTTGCCTGACAGCGCATTTATGAGCGTGGACTTACCCGTGTTGGGAACGCCAACTACCATAGCCCTTATCGGCCTTCCTGTCCTTCCTTTTGCCGCAGCCTTCTCGAGCAATTCCTTAAGTTCCTCCTCTGCAGCCTTTTTGAGGCTGTCGATCCCGCCATTGCGGTTTGCCTGGACCGGTATTGCCTTTATCCCCTGCTTCCTGTAATGGTTCACCCATTCATTCGTCTTGTCAGGGTCAGCAAGATCTGCCTTGTTGAGCAGGATAATATGGGGCTTATTGCCTATGATGTCATTTAACTCCGGATTCCTGCTGCTAAACGGTATCCTCGCATCAACCGTCTCGAAAACGATATCCACGAGCTTAAGGTTCTCAGCCGTCTGGTTCAAGGCCTTGCGCATGTGGCCGGGAAACCAGTTTATGTTCGATCTGTCTTCTGCCATTTTATGAGTTGTCTCCTATTTGATTCTCTGCAAAACTGATAATAAGCTCAATGCCATAATTCAAATAATATATCCGCCCCCAACTACTTGGAAAACACAAAAAGCCACCAAAGAGAGTATAGTTATTATTATGCAATGAATCAATATGTATCTTCTTGTAAAGATCATAACAAGAATTGAAACAGATAACGAAACCAAAAAGGAAAACAATAATTCAACTATCATTTTTCTTTCGGATTCACTAAGTGATTTTTCCTTATCTTCGACTAATTGTTTAAGGTCGGTTTTTAAACTCTCAGACTCCACAAACATATCTAAACCGATCTTCTCATCAAGATACAGACACTTTCCCGGTTCAGGCTCATATATAGCATCAATGACATATCCATCTATAGTCATAGCACAAGAATGAATGACTTCATTTTGTTTTATTGAAACTTGTTCACCCGTGTCAAGCATAACATCTATGTTTTCAGAAAGAATAAGATCTCTGGAGTAATAAACTGTGTTCTTGTTACTCCACTTATAGTTGTTGTAATATCCTGAAGTTAATGCAAACACAATATATCCCAACAATAAGGATTCAATAAGAACTATTATCACATTTTTAATTATATTCATCATTACTGTAACTCGTCCCATTCCCGTCTCTTTCTACTCAACATAGCACTTAAAATGAAGATCTGTGATCTTATCATAATACTTGATCTCTTCTTTTTTGTTATCTGAGTTAACTCGGTTTTCATATAATACGGGATCATCAAAAACCAGTTTTCTCAAAGATTTCATATTGATAAACACATCATAATCGTCAAATATAGTATTAGTTGGCAACCAGATCACTTCGAAAGGGATATCACAGCTATTAAATGATGATGTTTTCAGATCATCAGAAACGTTGATATCCAGGAACTTAAACTCTCTATTCCATTCAGAATCAGAAGTATTATTAATCTGATTATAGTTTGCCAGAGAAGCAAAATACCACAGTTTTTCATGAGTCTTTCTTTCCGGCTCATCCTTAAACAAATGAATACACACCTTAACCTTATCATTGATTATCCGTGAATTAATACTATCTTCAAGATAATTGTTTAAATAGCGCCCTATGCTGATAATATCTTCAATCCTGTCAGACCCGTACAAATCTATGTTGATCGAAGAAAACTGATCGCTATACAAAGAGAAAAACTCGATATTATTCATAGTATCTATTCGTTGGATGCCACGAATAATATCATCCAATTCGGAATCAAGTTCATTATCATAATGATCTCTTGCCCCTTTGACGTATGGGTCGGAGAATGGTCCACAGGAAGTTGATGTCAAAATCATCATCAACACGAGCAACAGCACCCCTATTAGTTTCATTAATGATCTCTCCATTTTCTTTACCTTAAAGGATGGTCGAAACCGCCCAAACCAACAACGCAGAGAGCCGATAAAGATATCAAAGCCAAAAGAATGATCTGCACAATATGTATCTTTATATTACTACGGGATACAAGCATTATGATAATAGCCGGCACCAAACTGATCAGAAAACACAAACAGTATTCAATTATCATCGAACGAACAGCAATGGAATCTGCATCATCTTTCTTGATAAACAATTCTTTTGAATCAGCGATTATCGTCTCTTTCTCAACGAAGCATTCCGGGGCAATACCACCACTTATATCATGGAATTCATTTTCTGAGGTTCCAAAATAAGCATCTACTATATAGCCATTCCTGTCAACAGCACACGACTGGATCTCACTATTTCGCTTAAGCAAATACTGTCCGCCTTCTTTAAGGGACACAACAATATCATCTGAAACAGTCAGTTTTTCTGAATAGTAGCATTTATCTTTATCAGTCCATTTATATCCGTCATAATAACCTGAGAACACAGAAAAACTTATATAACCCATCAGAAGGGCCTCAATTGCGATAATAAGTATCCTTTTCCATAGTTTCATATTATTCCTCGATATATTTCAGGAAGAGCACAACTAAGCTGTTCTGATACAATCATATCATTAACAGGCACTTTTTATATCAGACGAGCATCAAAAAACTGCCCCAAACTGAGGCAGTCTTTATCATTGTTCTTTTGTCCTGTACGGCTATCAGAGCTTCTCTCTGATACGTGCAGCCTTGCCCTGACGTGAACGCAGGTAGTAGAGCTTTGCTCTTCTTACACGACCCTTACGTACGATGTCGATCTTCTCGATCTTGGGTGAATGTACGGGAAGGATACGCTCAACGCCTACACCGTAAGAGATACGGCGGATGGTTATTGTCTCTGAAAGTCCGGAGCCCTTCCTTGCTATAACATAGCCTTCGAATACCTGGATACGCTCACGGTTACCCTCCTTGATCTTCAGGTGAGCCTTTACATAGTCACCAACTTCGACCTCGGAGTAGTTGTTTCTGAGATTCTCGTTCTCAACAACTTTTACTAAATCCATTTTGTCTGTCCTCCTTGTCCTGCAGATGTTCGTGCCTGGAATCGGGGCAGAGGACCATCCTGATTAAAACTGTAAAATAATATCACAAGCCTTTTTGTAAGGCAAGCATTTTCTCCCAATCAGCCTCAGATATCTCAAGTCTATCAAGCATATCGGGTCTTTTCTGCCATGTCTCGACAAGAGAACTGATACGGTTGTACTCATCTATCGCCGACTGATTACCGGACAGCAATACTTCAGGAACAGCCCTGCCGTGCCACTCTGAAGGTTTTGTATACTGCTTTGCTTCAAGGGTTCCCGCCATATGGGATTCGTTCGTATATGCATCCTCATTGGGAAGCACACCGGGAATCATACGGGAGACCGCATCGATGATCGTTACGGCAGCTATCTCACCTCCGGTGAGTACGAAATCACCGATCGAGATCTCTTCATCGCAGATCTCGTCGATCACGCGGGAATCTATACCCTCGTAATGACCGCATATGATCATGAGAGAGTCCTTCTTCGACAGTTCGATCGCTTTCGCCTGGTTGAAGACATTTCCCTTGGGCGAGACATAGATAGTATAAGGCTTACTGCCTGCCTTATCACATACCGATCTCCAGCAGTTGTAGACAGGATCGCACTGCATGAGCATGCCGGTTCCGCCGCCGTACATCGTATCGTCGACCTTGCCGTAATCGTTGACGGCGAAGTCCCTGATGTTTACGCATTCCAGGTTTATGAGACCGCGCTCCATGGCACGGCCGGTTATGCTTTCGCGAAGGAAAGCATTGACCTGTCCGGGAAATAATGTCTCAACATAAAAATCCATTATTCGTATATCTCGTATAAGCCCTCGGGGAGCCTGACCTTGAACGTCCCGTTATCGATATCGACATCGTAGCAGATGTCATTGAGGTAAGGGATAAGGAGTTCCTTCTTCCCCTTCCTCTTGATCTCGATGATGTAATTGGCGCCGGTCTCATAACAATCGGATATCTTGCCCAGCGGTCCCCTGACATCATCGATGACTTCAAGTCCGATGAGGTCAACG
>Ga0247608_10001292_pt1 | contig 35236 bp, 61 predicted proteins | sample 176DNAGHGlowgp2_FD_193490 | JGI IMG/M metagenome (GOLD analysis project Ga0247608, IMG submission 193490) | Sheep rumen microbial communities from Palmerston North, Manawatu-Wanganui, New Zealand - 1766 DNA GHGlow gp2 | ecosystem: Host-associated > Mammals > Digestive system > Stomach > Rumen ...
GCCGAAAAAAATGCCGGAACTGACACCTAACGATCAACCTTCAGACACAAAATTTATAAATTACATGGGTTTTTTGGATTATAACCCACAGAAACAAAGCACGACAGCGTATAACAGGCTTGCATAACTACAGCAATGAAATTATACTGTAAAATTGCAAGCCGGTTAAAACGCATTGTAGAAGCTCCAAACGCTAACGCTTACAGACGGAGGAAATCAAAATGAAAATTGAAATATTAAAGGTCGCAGACCTCATACCATACGAAAATAATGCAAAGTTACACCCTGCCGAGCAGGTCAAGCAGATCAAAACAAGCATTGAAGAATTCGGGTTTAATGATCCAATAGCAATTGACGAAAACAATGTAGTTATTGAAGGACACGGACGCTTGCTCGCTATCAAGGAACTCGGATACGAAGATGTTGAATGTATCAGGATTGAAGGACTTACGGAAGAACAGAAACGTGCATACATTCTCGTACATAACAAACTTACAATGAATACAGGTTTCGACCTTGAAATCCTGAATAGAGAACTTGAAAAAATCAAAGGAATTGACATGAAGCAGTTCGATTTCGATTTTGATTTTGATTTTGACACGGATATTGATACAGGTGACGGCACTCAGTATTCAACGAAAGTTGAAATACCACATTACGAACCTACAGGAGAAAAGCCGGATATATCAGAATTATGCGATACAGCAAAAGCCGATAGTTTCTTAGAGGAAATTGAACAAGCAAATATTACACCCGAAGAGAAAGAATTTTTAATAAAAGCGACCAAAAGATTATACGAATTCGATTATAGAAAAATTGCAGAGTATTACGCACAATCCTCAAAGGAAGTGCAGGAACTTTTCGAGCATTTAATCTTAGTAATAATTGACTTTGATAACGCTATTGCGTATGGTTACGCACAGCTGTCCGCAGAACTTGAAGAAATGCGAGGTGAGGACGATGAAACATAAATCTTTTGCAATATTCATTTTAACTCATGGTCGAGCAGATAACGTTATAACTTATGAAACATTAAAAAAAGCAGGATGCACGGCAAAGATTTATTTCGTTATTGATAACGAAGACGATCAGGCTGAAAAGTATTATAAAAACTTCGGAAAGAAAAATGTGATTATGTTTGATAAACTTGCAGTATCAAAAACATTTGATACGATGGATTTATCAGAGGAACGCCGAACCATAGTTTATGCGAGAAATGCTTGTTTTGATATAGCAAAGGATCTCGGTGTCCAATACTTCTTAGAGCTTGACGATGATTATACCGATTTTCAATATCGCTATCTTAGTGAAGATGGCGAAAAGCTCCTTATAACATCAGCAAAGCAGTTCGATAAAATCTGCGATTTAATGCTTGATTTCTTGGATGCTACAAAAGCCTACAGTGTAGCACTGGCGCAGGGCGGCGATTTCATAGGAGGAAAGAACGGGGATATATTCAAACAGCGAGTAAAAAGAAAAGCTATGAATAGTTTCTTTTGCAGGACTGACAAGCGCTTTGATTTCATCGGCAGAATAAACGAAGACGTCAACACATACTGCTATTTAGGTTCACAAGGTAAGCTGTTTTTAACTATAGCTGACGTTATGCTTACACAGGTAACAACACAGAAAAACAACGGCGGCATGACGGACGTGTATCTCGATAGCGGAACATATCTGAAAACAATATATACAGTTATATTATGCCCGTCATTTGTAAAAATATCATGTATGGGAATGACGCATAGAAGAATACACCATAGAATCAATTGGAATAAGGGTGTACCGCTCATACTTCACGAAAGGTGGAAAAAGTAATGTCAGAAAAAATGAATCTTAATGAACAGGCGCAGGAAATACTCAGGATCGCTGAAGAATCCGGCGTACAGGGAAATTTCTTTTTTGTAACTACATTCAAACGTTATCAGGTACAGATAAAAATACTTAATGATCTTGAAATAGCACTGAAGGAGAACGGAACACTTGTTACAAAGGAATATGTAAAAGGGCGCAAAAACCTTTATGACAATCCGGCTATAAATGCATATAACCGTACCACAGATTCAGCAAACAAAACAGTCGCAACACTTATGAAAATAATCAGGGGATTCGTAGAAGATTCAGACAACGATGCCGAAGATCCTTTATTAAAGATCTTGAACGGTGGCGGTTCGGGTGAATAAGGCTTACGAATATTGCAAGAAAAATTATAAAAAGAAAACCACGCCGAAATATGTAAAAATTCAGATGAAAGATTGGATGCGAATTGCCGAAGGTAAAAGCAAAAAATACGAAGTATCTGAATTCAAATTGCATCAAATAGAAAACATCTTAAAGCTCCTGAACATGCCGAAAGGTTTAAAAGCAGGAGAATCGCTTTATAACTGCTCGACCGGTTATCAGTGGTTTATATATACCGCGGTATTTTGCACAGTGTACAGGGACAACAACGCCCGCAGGAAATACGAAACTTGTTTACTTGAAATATGCAGAAAGAACTTTAAAACATACACCATCGGGACGATATTTATTATAGCGTTCCTCACAGAACCGCAGTTTTCAAAGTTTTACTCCGTAGCTCCTGACGGTGCGTTGTCAAAAGAGATTCAGGAGGCTATTTCCGAAACACTCAGATCATCACCGGCAATTTATGAATACAAGAATCAGAAAAGGTTCAAGATTCTGCGTGATTACATATCGTTTAAACCACTTTCGTCAAAGTTCATTCCGCTCAGTTACAGCACGTCAAGGATGGATTCGAGAATGCCGAATGCATTTTGTGCAGATGAAGTCGGGGCACTTCCCGTGAATTATCCAGTAGAAGCAATGCGAAGCGGTCAGATCAACATGAAAAACAAGCTCGGTTTCATTATTAGTACAAAATATCCGACTATTGACAACCCGTTCGAGGATTATGTACAATATAGTAAAAAGGTACTTGACAAGATAGAAAAAGACGAAACCGTGTTCTCACTTTTATACGAACCTGATAATACTAAAGACTGGATGACGGACGACCTGATATTAAAGCAGGCGAATCCTGCCGCTCTCGAAATCCCTGAAATATGGGCGGAACTCAAAAAGAAAAGATCTTATGCTATAGCAGTAGAAAAAGCACGAGAAAACTTTGTTACGAAACACTGTAATATAATTTATCAGGGTGTCGGAACAGAAACATACATTGACGTTGCAGAGGTCAAGAAATGCCGCACTTCCGGCATAGATTGGCGTGGGCGTACTGTATATGTGGGTGTTGACTTATCAGAAACAAATGATAATACATCCGTTGCAATTGCTACAGAAGACGATAACAGAATATTGGCGGAGGTTTTTGCGTTTGTTCCTGAAGGAAGGATCGAGGAAAAGTCAATCGCTGAAAAGCTTGATTATCGAAGCATAATAGAGAACACAAACAAAGTGTTCGCCTGCGGTGATAAAGTCATAGATTATAACTTTGTAGAATCATTTATCATGAGTTTACAAGAAAAATACGGCTTTATAATTCAGGCAATAGGCTACGACCGATGGAACGCATTGTCAACAGCTCAGAAACTTAAGAAAGAAGGCTATAACGTTATTGAAATTCAACAACATTCAAGCGTTTTACACCCTCCGACAAAGCTATTGCGAGAAAAGATCCTTGAAGGCGAATTTTTATATGAAAAAAATCCGATGCTTGAAATAAACTTTCAGAACGCAAGATGCACATACGACACTAACCGAAATCTTTATGTAACAAAGAAGAAATCAAAAGGCAAAGTCGATATGGTTGTATCATTAATCAATGCAGTTTACCTGCTACAGCAGGACGTTATGTTCGGCTCGGATTTTACAATACAAGTTATTTAAAAAAGAAGGTGAAAAAATGGCTTTATGGAAAAGATCAAAAAAGCGTGAAGATCCTTCCGCCGATGCAGATGATGTGCTTTTGCGTGCACTTTTGCATCAAGAAACAATCACAAGAGAAAAAGCGATGACTATTCCCGCAATAGCGGGGGCAGTGGATTTTATTTCCGGCTCAATTGCTTGTATGCCGGTTAAACTTTACAAGTATAACGGCACCGAGGTTGAAGAAGTCAAAGGAGATCCACGATGCCGTATGATGAATCAGGACACCGGCGACACTCTCGATGGTTTTCAGCTTAAAAAAGCAATGGTCGAAGATTATCTCATGGGAAAAGGCGGTTACGCTTACATTCAGAAAAAGCGGAATGAATTCACCGGCGTTTATTACGTTCAGGAAATTTATATCGTGATCATGCGACTTTTTCACCCGATTTTCAAGGAGTATACAATCGAAGTTGAAGGGAATAGTTATTATCCGTTTGAATTTCTGAAGCTCCTGCGAAACACAAAGGACGGTGCATCAGGTGAAGGCGTAACAGTTCAGTTATCACAGGCTATAGAAACCGCATATCAGACAATGATATATCAACTCGGATTAGTCAAGAAGGGCGGAAACAAGCGTGGTTTTCTGAAGTCACAAAGAAAACTCGGACAGGATGAAATTGACGTTTTAAAGCAGGCATGGCGAAACCTTTACAGCAATGACGAAGAATCAGTCGTTGTATTAAATAACGGCTTAGAGTTTCAGGAAGCAAGCAACACAAGCGTTGAAATGCAGTTAAATGAAAGCAAAAAAGCGTTCATGGATGAAATAAACAGCATTTTTCACATTTATCCGAATGACTTTGATCGCACCTTTAAGGAAGCTATTTATCCGATTGTAAAGGCGTTTGAAACAGCTTTAAACCGTGATTTACTCCTCGAAAAAGAGAAAAAAGATCATTTCTTTGTTTTTGATGTAAAGGAAATTATAAAAGCATCTATCAAAGAGCGGTATGAAGCATATAAAACCGCAAAAGAAACCGGCTTTATAACTCTTAATGAGATCAGACAGGAAGAAAACTTAAACTACGTTGAAGGGCTTGACGTTGTCAACGTTGGTTTAGGCGCAGTCCTTTATGATGTAAAAACGCATACATATTACACACCGAACATTGACTCGCAGACAGATCTTAATAAAACGGAATCTATGCTTGAAAGTCATGTAGAGGAACAGGAATTCACATCAAGCGGAAACTCCGCCGATGCATAGGAAGGAGGGAAAGCGCAATGTACATCAGAATCACCGACAACACGGTTGAAATCGAAGGTTATGTCAATGCCGTTGAACGTCTTTCAAAGCCTTTACCGAGCCGCAGGGGCGATTTCTTAGAGCGAATCCGAAAGGGTGCGTTTGAAAGAGCTTTAAAAAGAAACGATGATGTCAGATTCCTTTTAAATCATAACTGGAATAGAGATCTTGGCGGCACCAAAGACGGCAATGTGGAATTAACTGAAGATAATATCGGTTTGCACATCCGAGCAACTATAAGTGACGCTGAAGCAGTACAGAAGGCAAAGCGGGGCGAGCTTATAGGTTTCAGTTTTGGTTTCGAGGATAGAGATGTAGACGAACAGTCTGAAAACGGTATGATGACAAGGAACGTAAACGACCTTGATTTGTACGAAATTTCAGTCCTTGACAGAACAAAAACACCGGCTTACGATGGAACTTTGATAAACGTCAGAGATTCAGAAGGAGAGCAGGCAAAAAAGATTTATTTCGGCGAAACTTTTGCTGACGAAATAAATATCAAAAATGAAGCAAAAACCGAAGTCAGAGAAAAGTCAGAGGAAAAACCGATTGACTACTCAGAAGCGGAAAAAATTATTTCAGAAATGAAAGGAGAAAATTAATCATGCGTAAAGACCTTATCGAAAAGAAGAATGACCTTATCACAAGAGCGGAAAACGTTCTTAATAAGGCAAAGGAAGAAAAGAGGGAATTAACACCTGACGAAATGCAGGAACTTGCAGAAATCAGGGACGACATCCGAAAGATCAAGGAAACTCTCGGCATTGAAAAGGAGATTGACGACATGAGAGAACTCGAAGAAAAGCAGGATGCAACACCAACAGATGCAGAAAGAGCTTGCGGTGATGCAGAAAAGAAAAGATCACTCGAAGAAGCTAACAAGGTAGCGGCACAGGAAAAGGCGTTTGAAGCGTACATCCGCGGTACAGCATCACAGAGAGACGTTGACGTAAACCTCACAGTCGCAAACAATGGCGCTGTTATTCCGACAACCATTGCAAATAAGATCATAAAGAAGGTTTATGACATTTGCCCGATCCTTGAAAAGTCCACAAAGTACAACGTGAAGGGAAATCTCGATATTCCGTTTTATCCTGCAAGTGACGAAAGCCTTATTACCGTTGCATATCACGAGGAGTTTTCTGAACTTCTTTCAACAAACGGAAACTTCAGCAAGATTTCTCTCGGCGGTTTCCTTGCAGGCGTACTTTCAAAGATTTCAAGATCACTTATCAACAATGCCGCATTTGACATTCTCGGTTTTGTAGTTGATGAAATGGCATATGCGATCAAGCGTTTCATTGAAAAGGAACTTTTAATCGGTACAGTCGGCAAGGTTGAAGGACTTTCAACACTTACAAATGCGATCACATCGGCAAAGGCTGACGAGATCAAGGCAGACGAAATTATAGACCTGCACGACAGCATCAAGGACGAATTTCAGAACGGTGCTATTTGGATTATGTCACCGGCAACAAGAACATACCTTCGTAAGCTGAAGTCCTCAACAGGTTATTACCTGCTTAACGATGATGTATCAACACCATTCGGCACCTCAATTCTCGGAAAGCCGGTTTATGTATCAGACAACATGCCGGACTACACAGAGGACGGCAAAGTAGCAATTTACTACGGTGATATGTCAGGACTTGCGACAAAGTTCTCCGAGGAAATTAACATTGAAGTCCTCAGAGAAAAGTACGCGACAGAACATGCAGTCGGCGTAGTTGGTTGGTTCGAGTTCGACTCAAAGGTAGAAAACGAACAGAAAATTGCAAAGCTCGTTATGCACGCATAATCCCTTTATTTTTCCCTATATTGTGTTATATGTTCCCGATGCAAATGTCGGGAACATATCAACAATCAGGAAGGAGTTAAAACCATGTACAACACAAAAAATTATACAGAGCAGGGCGGAGATGTTACACACATCGGCGGCAAGCTTGTATTTGATGAAGGTGCGGAAAGTTTAATGCCGAATCAGGAAGCAGGAACAAGCACAACAGCGTCAAACATACTTGCGGCAGTAAATGCTTTACTTGTAAAGTTAAAGAACGCCGGATTAATGACGGCCGATAACTGGAATACACCTACAGTTACAAAGAGCATCAACGACACGTTTGCAGGCCATGCTGACAGGCAGTACAACACAGAACAGATTTCAAGCGTTGCCGTTACAGGTGAAAATGATAATTTCGAGATCACTATTACACTTTCAAAAAAGGTTAGTGAACTGAAGGACTTTGATGGCGGCAACGGATGGGGCGTTCATAAATGGCTTGGAATCGGCGTACAGCCGTGGAGTAATGCGATAACCTCTTTATACTATAACGGGGCAGAACTCACTGCAGAGGACGTCACAGAAGCGCAGAGCGTAGGACTTGACAGCGCAGGCTATTTTGTAAGATGGGTTGCGGCTGATTTAGTCCTTGCAGGTAACAACGAGGAAAAGTCAAAAGGTAAATTTACTATTTGGGCGGACGGCTTTAAGACAGCGCACTACACACTGAAGATCGTAGAGCCTACAGAATAAGACGAAAGGATGTGCGGATCGTGAAGGTTAGCGAACTTACTGTTGCAGAGCTTGCGAGCTATTGCAGAATCGCAGAACCTACGCCCGAAGATCTTAGTTTTTTATCTCAGGCATTGGCGGCGACTAAAGCATATATCAAATCATATACAGGACTAAATGACGAAAGTGTAGACAAGCACGATGATTTTGTCATAGCCGTATATATCTTAGTTCAGGATATGTACGACAACAGAGCAATGTATATTGATAGTCATATAGTGCCGAATGCTACGGTAGAAACTATTCTCGGGATGCACTCGGTAAATCTGTTATGAAATATCCATTAAACGCAGGGAAATACAATAAAAAAATTGAAATTTACAGCGTAACGAATGTGACGGATTCACAGGGATTTCAAACAGTAACAGAAACGCTTGTACTCACAACATATGCGGCAGTACACACAACAAGAGGTTATACGATAATAACTGCTAATAGTGACTTTGAAAGAGCGTACACACGTTTCACGATCCGCTATCCAGTTACAGAGATAACCCGAAAAATGTTTGTGAAGTATAACGGCAAAACATATTCAATTGAATATCTGAATAACATTGATGAATCCGGCGTTGAACTTGAAATACAAGCAAAGGAGAATACGCACTAATGGCTAAAGCTCAATTTGAAATTCCGGCGGAATTAATCAGGCAAATGAATGATCTCGAACACAACACCGAAAAAATGATGGGAGAAATGGTTGAAGCAGGGGCGAAAACCGTACTTGCAAAGATACAGGAAAACGCACCTGCGGCAATGAAAAAAGATGCCGAATTAATGCAGTGTTTAGGCACCACGAAAGTTTATAAAACGCCCTCAGATGACGGTATAAATGTTAAAGTCGGATTTTCAGGTTACTTTAGTAATCAGGACGGACAGCGCACTCCTGCCGCTCTCGTTGCAAATGTATTTGAGTACGGAAGAAGCACTTCGCCGTATCCTAAACAGCCGTTTATGCGTAAATCATTCAATAAAACAGCAATCACCAAAGCAATGGAAGAAGTGCAGAAAAAGTATATCAAAGAGGATTGACGAAAAATGAATGATATTATCGAAAATGCTTTTTCAGGTTTCAGCGTTGACGGGGTTTTAATACCTGTTAAATATCTTTATTACAAAGGGCAGGGCGAACCCTACGTCACGTATACAGCATCAAATAACACAGCAGTTTTTACAGCCGAAGATCAAATTCAGAACTACGTTACGTACTATGATTTTGATATTTATTCAAAAGGAAATTATTATCCGATTGAACAGGCTATTAAAAATATTATGAAAGCAAATAATTTTATGTACGTTCCGTCTCAGGATTCCGCAGAAATGTACGAAACTGATACAGGATATTATCATAAAACACTTTGCTTCGGTATTGAAAGGAGTTAATTTTTATGGCGAAAATAGGTTTAAACAATTTAAAGTTTGCGATCCTTCAGGAAGCAGGTGAAAGCGTTTCTTACGGTGCAATGCAGTCACTCGGAAAAGCAGTTTCAGCTAATGCGTCAATCACAAACAACACAGCGGTACTCTATGCAGATGATGCAATAGCAGAAAGCGACAACACATTTTCAAGCGGTACACTTTCACTTACCGTTGACGATGATGATGATGCAGTATTCGCACCACTTCTCGGACACGAAATTGACAATGCAACCGGAGCTATGATCCGCAACAAGAATGATTCAGCTCCGTATGTGGGCGTAGGCAGAATCATTAATAAAATGGTTGGCGGAATCCGCAAGTATAAGGTTGAATTTCTCTCGAAGGTCAAGTTTGCAGAACCTACACAGGAAAACAACACTCACGGCGAAACAACAGAGTTCGGAACTCAGACAATCGAAGGTACCGTTGCAACACTTTCAAACGGAGAGTGGAGTAAGTCAAAGACATTTACAAGTCATGCGTCCGCCCTTGAATTCCTTGCAACATGCTTCGGACAGGTTACAACTTCAAATGCGTTTGAAGGTGACGGAGCAACAACAGCGTTCACACTTTCACACACACCAACAAGCATTTTTACAGTAACCGTAAATGGCGCAGTGGTATCACCTGAAAATTATTCAGTAGCAGGAACAACACTGACATTCAACACAGCACCGGCTAACGATGCCGTGATTTATGTTGCATACGCTTATAACGCATCCTGATAGCGAGGGCGGGGCATTTCCGTCCCGCCCTTTAATTTTACATTAAAGAGCGGAAAGCCGCTTTACCTGCCGTGCAGGGGCGTATTTAAATACGTTAGCTCACGTACCATGAGTACGAAGAGATTCTTTATCCGTTTTGATTCAATCAAGGCGGATAATGCTTTATTTAAGATCATACCAAAAGGAGAATAAAAAAATGAAAGATTTTTATACCGAGTTAGAACTCAACGGCAAAAAATATCTTATTTGTTTTGACTTAAACGTCATGGAAGCAATTCAGGCAGAATACGGCACAATAGAAAAATGGTCGGAACTCACATCAGGCGAAAAAGGCGAAGCAGATGCAAAAGCAATCATTTTCGGATTTACAGAAATGCTTAATGAAGGTATTGACATAAGCAACGAACAGAACGGAACTGACGAAAAACCTCTTACACACAAGCAGGTCGGAAGAATGATAACACAGCTTGGATTAACCAATGTCGGAAGCAAGCTCGGCGAAGCTATTCAGATAGCGAGCAAAGATGAATCAAAAAACGAGTGATCCACTCGGATGACGAAATAGATCCTTATATCGAATTCGAGTGGTTTTATGTTACGGGGTTAAAAATGGGATTTACCACAAAGGAAATCGGCAGAATGACAGTACGGAAATTCACAAGATTTCATAATGTGTATAAGCGCAATTTTGACTTAGAATTAAGTTTAAGAATCGCGCAGAAAACATACGCAAAGCTTGAAGAAGAATCGGTCGATAATGACGATTGGATTAAGTAAAGGAAGGAGGTTCGCAAATGGCATTTGGCGGCACTATAAAGCTACAGGGAGAATCCGAATATAAAAGAGCATTACGAAACATCAAAGACAGCTTAACATTAGTCGGATCAGAATTAAAGGTTGTTAGTTCTCAGTTTGCAAACAACAGTAAATCCGTTGAAGCATTGACGGCAAAGAACGAAGCACTTTCAAAGAAGCTTACACAGCAGAAAAACGCCCTTGATTTAGCTTCGGAAATGCTTGCAAAAGCAAGAACAAATTACGAACAGAATTCAAGCAAAATTCAGGAATGGACTGAAAAGCTCACGACTGCTAAATCAAAGCTTGAAGGACTGACAGCAGGAACTTCGGCGAATTCCGCAGAGGTTGTAAAGCTCTACGGAAATGTAGAAAAAGCACAAAGCAAGTTCGACAAAGCTAACAGCGAACTCGAAGAAGCGAAAAAAGCTCTTGACAATGCGAAGAATTCAGGAACAGCAACAGCAGAAGAAATTGCAAAGCTCGAAAAAAATGTTGCGTCAGCTGAAAACAAAGTTGAAAAAGCAAACGCCGCTCTTGAAGATGCATCAAAGGAATTTAAAACGTATGCAGACAATGCAGGGTTAGCTTCGGACGAACTCAAAGAATGTTCGGAGAATATCAATAAAGCAGATTCAGAGCTTAAAGAAGCTAACAGCACATACGAACAGGCGGCAAGAACCGTTGACAAATGGCAGACAGCCGTGAACAATGCACAAGCAGAATTAAACGAAACGTCAAATGAAATTGATGCAAACAGAGAAGCAATTGACAAGCTCGGAAACGAAATTGATGATACTTCAGACAGCGCACAGAAGAGCGCAGACGGCGGCTTTACAGTCCTTAAAGGAGTATTGACGGATATTGCATCAGCGGCACTTCAGACTGCTTTAAACAAAGTTAAAGAAGCTATCAAGGGCATAATTGATGCAGGATCGAACTTTCAAGCCGGAATGTCAAAAGTGCAGGCGGTTTCAGGTGCGACAGGTGAAGAACTTGAAGCACTCACAGAAAAAGCGAAACAGATGGGCGAAACGACAGTTTTCTCCGCAACAGATGCAAGTTCAGCGTTTAACTATATGGCGATGGCGGGTTGGAAAACCGAAGATATGCTATCAGGTATAGAAGGAATTATGAACTTAGCGGCGGCATCGGGTGAAGATCTTGCAACCACTTCTGACATTGTTACAGATGCATTAACGGCAATGGGATATTCCGCAAAGGATTCCGGCAGGCTTGCAGATGTAATGGCGGCGGCAAGTTCAAACGCTAACACAAACGTTGCAATGATGGGCGAAACGTTCAAGTATGCCGCACCTTTGATTGGCGCTATGGGTTATACCATGGAAGATACCGCAGAACAGATCGGCTTAATGGCGAATGCAGGTATCAAAGGAGAAATGGCAGGCACGGCTTTACGAAGCATTTTGACAAGGCTTGCAAGTCCGACAAAAGACGTTACAGATGCAATGGCACAGCTCGGAATAACAACGGATGATGTACTGAAGGATTCCGATGGCGAAATGAGATCATTATCGGAAGCAATGGCGTTCCTCAGAGAAAAAATGCAGGGACTTGACGAAACAACACAGGCGCAAGTTGCGTCAGGTATTGCCGGCAAAAATGCAATGTCGGGATTTTTAGCAGTAGTAAATGCCGCACCTTCAGATATTGATAAGTTATCTGAAGCAATAAAGAACAGTGACGGGGCGGCAAAGAGAATGTCAGAAACAATGACGGACAATCTCAGCGGTGACGTTACACTCATGAAATCAAATCTTGAATCATTGCAGATTTTGCTTTTCGAGAAAATTGAACCTGCACTGCGTGACGGAATTGCAATCCTGAATGACGTTATTGATGACGTTAAATCCGCTACGGCGTGGATCAGTGACAACCTGCCGACAGTCCTGATAACAGTTACGGGATTAATGACAGCTTTTACGGCTCAGTTAATAGCGAATAAGGTTGCAGTTATAGCCGCAACAGCCGCAGAGCAGGGACTAACGCTCGCTCAGTATGCCGCCGCCGCCGCTCAGAACGCTCTTAATATTGCAATGAACGCTAACCCTATAGGATTAATCATTATAGCGATAACTGCGTTAGTTGCAGGCTTTAAATATCTATGGGATAATTGCGAAGGGTTCCGCAATTTTTGGCTCGGCTTATGGGATGCAATACAGCAGGCTTGGGAAAAGTTCAAAACGAAATTTTCTGACGGCATTGAAGCAGTTCAAACAGTTCTCGGAGTTTTCAAGGGAGTTTTCGAGAACACAATAAAAAAGATCAAAGAATATTTTGCCGGAATAAAAACAGTCCTGAATGTATTCAAGAAAACGTGGAATAATAACTGGAATGAAACATCGAAAGTCCTTCAGAAAATATGGGACAGGATGAAAAAAATCGTTCAGGTTGCTTTAAAATTTTTAGCTGAACTTGTAAAAGGCTATTTTAAAATCATTACTTTACCATGGCGTTTTATATGGGAGAACTGCGGCGACACAATTACCGCGGCATTTAAGAAAATCAAGAACACCGTTGAAACTGCGCTGAAGGCAATCAGGGATTTTATAGTTAAGATCCTTACCGACATTTCAAATCAGGTGACGCTAATTTGGACTGCGATACAAACTGCAATAACAACGATCCTGAATGTTATTAAAAGCAGAATCAGTGATGCGTGGAATAAGATATATAGCGTTATTTCAAGCGCTCTTGCATCAATAAAGACCGTTATCACGATAGGCTTTAATTCTATCAAGGATTTTGTTTCAACTGTTTGGGATGCTATCAGCTCGGTTATATCAGCCGCAATAAACAAGGCAAAAGACACAGTTTCAAATGTAGTAAATGCAATTAAAAGCGTTATAACCTCAGTTTTCAATTCAATCAAAGATTTTGTTTCAACAGTTTGGAACGCTATCAAAAATGCAATTTCAGCTCCGATAAATGCGGCAAAAGATGCAGTTTCGACAGCCGTAACAAATATCAAAAATACAGTTTCAAATATTTTTGACAGCATCAAGGATAAAGCATCGAACGTATGGAACGGAATAAAAGATGCAATCACCAAACCAATTGAAGCGGCTCGGGATAAGGTAAAAGAAGCAATTGACAAAATAAAAGGATTTTTCAACTTTGAATGGAAACTGCCGGATATTAAGTTGCCACACTTCAGCATTGACGGAGGTTTTAGTTTGGATCCGCCGTCCGTTCCGCACCTTAAAGTTGATTGGTATCAGAAAGCAATGCAGAATCCGATGATACTTGACAAGCCGACAATATTCGGAATGAATAACGGTAGACTACTTGGCGCAGGCGAAGCAGGATCTGAAGTTGTAAGCGGATCAGAAAAGTTGATGTCAATGATACGTGATGCTGTAAGCACTTCAGACAGACCGCAGAGATTCGATTATTATTCCATGGTATCAGCTTTTAAAGATGCATTGAAAGAAGTTAAAGTCGAAATGGATTCAGATGAAATGGGACGCTTCGTTGAAAGAACTGTTGCGGATGCTATATACACATAAGGAGGAAAAGCCGCATGAATTATATCATACTTAACGGATACGCTTCAATAGGCGTACAGGGGTTAATCGTGCAGGAACTTCCGCCGATAACTAAACCGCAAGTCAGAAGTAATATAGAAACCATAGACGGCAGGGACGGGGATATTATAACCCGTCTCGGCTATAGTGCATATACTAAAACCTTTACAATCGGACTGAAAAAAGATGCGAACATAAATGAAGTCATTTCGTTTTTTTCTCAGAATGATTCGGGACGTATAACCTTCAGTAACGAACCTGATTTATATTATAACTTCGAGCTTTTAGATCCTATTGATTTTGAACGGTTAATAAGATTCAGACAAGCAAAGATAAGCATACACGTTCAGCCTTTTAAATACAGCCTGAAGGAAGGTAATACCGAGTTTTATCTTCCTTCAGATAAAGTTATTATTATAACCAACTCCGGCAATATATATTCAAAGCCGGTTTTACAGATCAGAGGTTACGGCGATGTAAATGTATCTTTGAACGGCGTGCAGATATTCACTATAAACTTTAGCACTGAACGACCTGAATATATAACAATAGACAGTGCGCAGATGGAAGCATATGACGATTCAGGATTGCGGAACAGATCAGTTTCGGGGAACTATTCAAGATTCAAATTCAATGCCGGAAGGAACGCACTGAAGTTTAGCGGAAGCGGAATTGTATCACAGGTTTTAGTCGAAAAATATTCAAGGTGGTTATGATGAAAATAAAAAAATTCTCTATAGCGTCACCGGAGGTCAGAGTTAATCCGAATTACAAAGTAGTTGATACGGGTTTATTCTTAGTTGTATGCACTCAGGAAGAATACGACGCTATGCAGACACACGATAGCAACACACTTTATTTTGTAACAGAGAACGAAGAGGAGGCTTGAGCGTATGGCGATAACAGGTTCAGGAACTGAAAACGATCCGTATATAGTTCATAGCTATGACGAAATAAAACAAACTTTCAGAAGCGGCGGATATTCACGACTTGACAATAATATTGATTGTAACGGGTACGGCGAAAATTTTGAGTGGGAAGAAGTACGAGTTGACAATCAGACTGTTAGATCCGAGTTAGACCTTGGCGGACACTTTGTAAAGAATATCAAAGTAAAGGCAAATAATTATATGTTCGGCACTTCCCGAGATGCAGGAAACAGCGTTATAAAAAACGGACAGCTTTTAAATGTTTTCTTAGGAGGATCAAACGGGTTAAATCATCAAGTTAGCGATGCCGGATTTGTAACAGGAATAACTTTTGATAATATTAGTTTGTCAGCTAATATTAGCGGCACAATTAGTTTTCCTATCGTGTTTTCAGGTTCGTTCAGGAATAGCGCTGTCTATGTTGAAGGAACACCGCAAGAATATTCAGGCGGCGGAGGTTCACTGTTTTTCACGTATGGCAGTTACAACACATATATTGAAAACACTGATTTTCTGTTTAATATTCAAAACGCTAAAAGGTGTATGTTTGATATTGAAAGTATGCGACTAAAAAATTGCAGAATAAGAGGAAATTACGGATTTGCTCCTGATTTCGGATATAAATATATGATGTATGTTAATGATCAGAAATATTTCGAGGATTGCGTTGCCGATGTTGATTTTAGTAATATTGATAATATACAGCATAACGGCGGATCAACCTCAGGAACAGTCGTGAACAAAGATAAAATTCCAGCATTAGCCTTTAGCGGAACAGATGTAATTCAGGTAACATCAGCAGAAATTATAAACGGTGCGGCATTGAGAGCTAAAGGCTTTAACGTGGTTAATGTTTTAGCATAGGAGGTTTGAAACATGGCTGAATGGAAAATCATTGACGGAAACCTGCCGTTCATTGACGAATTCCCTCAAATGTACCACGTTGATGACGCTCCTGCGACATTTTGGAGAATTAAAGACGGTGACCTTCCTTATCGCTTGGCGTTCCCGAAAATGTATAAAGTTTCAGCAGGATCAAAACTTTATTTCGGAAACAAGCATGTAAAGAAGATTTTCTTCGGAGATATAATAATTAAGTCCCTTTATAACGGCGACACGAAAATATTTTAAGGAGGTTTTGAAATGACTTACAGACAGGATTTCGACCACACAAGAGGAGATACGTTACCGATTGTTTTTACTCTCGATCAGGCGTTAGACCTTGCAGATGAAGGAACACAAATAACGTTCTCGGTCAAGGTAAAGGAAACTGATAACAACTATGTTTTTCAGGTAGATAAAACAGCCGTAACAGCTCTTGAAGATGAAGAAGCATACAGTTATTTAATGAAGGTACCTGCCGAAAACACAGTAGACCTGCCTCTCGGTAGATACTATTATGACTTAGAACTTCAGGCAAACAGTGAAGTTTACACACTCGTCAAAGGTTTCATGGACTTAACGTTTGACATCACTCGACCGCCTATTGTTTTACCAACGTTTGTTTATCCTGACGTTGACGGTGATGGAGTTATAACAAGCGTTGATGCGACACTCGTACTCAGAGCATATAATAATATATCTATGGGTGAACCTTCAGGACTTACAGCAGAGCAGGAGGACAAAGCCGATGCAAACAGGGACGGAAAAATAACTGCCGTTGATGCTACGTTTATTAACCGATTTGTTCTTGCTTGCAGTGTCGGAGAATATGACAACGATGCGGCAGGATGGACGTCATTTATGAGTAACGTTTACACTGTTTAAGAAGGTGAAAACATGATTAAAATATTCGGGCAGGACGACACTGTTTTCACTTCAAATGGCGATAAGATCCTTCAGCCTACCAAAGCACGACTGCGCAAGGAGGACGGCGGCGATTATTACGTTGATATAGAATGTAGTACAGATTATTCGCCGTGGATAAAGCACGGAAATATTCTCGTATGTCCGACACCTACAGGCGAACAGGCGTTCAGAATTTGCAACCCTGAACAGAATAAAACAAAGATCAAAGCAAGAGCAAAACATGTTTACTTTGATTCACAAAATTATCTGATAGTTTCAGCAATGGCAACAGCTAAAACATGCGAGGAAGCACTTGAAATTATAAATGCGTCCACAGAGCCGCAGACGGCGTTCACAGTGGCGTCAAATGTTGATGATATAAATTCATATGGTTGTAATTTAAAGTCGCTTTATGAAGCTGTGAGCGGCGTTCTTGCACGTTGGGGCGGTCACTTAGTAAGAAACAATTTTGATATACAGATAAGAGAAACTATCGGGACTGATAAGGGCGTTACAATCAGGTACGGAAAGAACCTGAAAGAAATTCAAAAATCCGAGGACTGGAATAACGTTGTTACAAAGCTTTTACCTACAGGCAAAGACGGGATACAGCTCGATTCGGTTTATCTGATTTCTGATACACAATATTCTATTCCATATACAAAAACGGTATCTTTTAATCAGGATATTGAAAAAGAAGAAGGAGAAACAGAAGCACAATACGAAAACCGGCTAAAGCAGGATCTCGAAGAGCAAGCAACTGCATATTTAGCCGAGAACTGTAAACCAAAGATAAATTATACAGTCAAAGCAAGCATCGAAAATATATCTGATATTGGAGATATTATAGAGGTCATAGACGAAGATTTGGGAATTGATCTTATCACGTCAGTAACGGCTATAGAATATGATTGTAACCTCGAAAAAATCACACTCGTGGAGTTCGGCAACATAAAAGAAAAATTATCAAATCTTTTAAACATCATTAAAAAACAAAGCTAAAGTCACGGAGGATAAAAAGCAATGGAAAGCATAATCGTAAGTATTATATCAGCAGTAGCGACCCTCGCAGGGGTTATCATAAGCACCAAAGCAAGCAACAGAGAAATACAGCACAAACTCGAAATACATCAGGCAGTAATTGACACGAAAATTGATAACCTTGCGAAAGAAGTGACAAAGCACAATCATTTTGCCGAGCGGATGCCGGTTGTCGAAGAACAAATCAAAGTCATTAATCATCGTTTGGAGGATCTCGAAAGGCATGAAAGAACGAATCAGTAAATTAATTGATGTAAAGTCAATAGTAACGTTTGCTCTTACAGGGGCGTTTGTTTATCAGACTGTTATCGGCAGGATTGATCCGCAGATATTTATTACGATTTACAGTACGGTTATAGCTTTTTATTTCGGAACTCAGGTGACGAAAAAGCCTTGACAAGTGCATTATATCATGATATAATAGCGGTATAAAATCTATGGGTTAAAGCTTGCATCCCGAAAAGCAAGTCAAAACAATATTCAAAGCGTGTTAACCTCACGGATAATAACTCAATCAGCAAAAAGGACTGAACGGTATTAAATCGTTCAGTCCTTTTTATTTGTTATAAGTAAATATTAAATCATTCAGCGCACTTTTTCAGGAATTCAGGATCGGCGGGAGTTGATTCATATTCTTTCACAACTTCAGGGTGCGTTCCCTTTGCAAAAGCACACATTTCTATTTTTTCAAAGATCCACTTTTCAAGCCACGGTGCAGGGTTTCGCACTCCGTAGCTCCAGTTCTGAACCGTGCGAAGTGGTATTCCTTCAGCTCTTGCAAATTCGGTCATTGACAATCCGACAGATTCAAGGTATTTACCGATCTTTGATTTGTTTGTATTTTTCATTTTCAATCATCCTCGTTTTCTATTAATTCATTGTAGCAGGATCCGCAAAGATCCTTAAAACCGTTTTCAGTAAGCTCGCCCTCGTGAAAATCATCCTGCTCGACCTCGTCTCCGCACACATCACAGTAGAAATGCGGCACACTTCTTAAAGGACAAAGAGAACCACGACAGCCGAATCCAGTATCTGCGCATCCTCCTACGCAATCATTTTCAAGTTTTGTCATTTTTCAAGTCCTCCGCAACTAAATTTCCCACGAACGTACTCAAATTGCAATCTTCGAATGTTCCTTCAGAATAGCGGCTTGCAGTTATCATAAAATCATATTCATAACTTACGAACTGAAGGTTGTTATTTTCGTCAACCTCGACCGCAACTTTGTATTCTTTCAGGACTTCCGAAAGATCCTTCAGAAAATCAGACATCGTGCTGTTAAAGAATTCAGTGTTTTTAATTGTATACATAGTTTTAAAACCTCCTACAACGCCGAATAACAAGCGCTCTATTTCTTAGTGTAATTTTACACCCTTTATGTCGGAAACCTGCTACGTGTCATTGTAGCGGCTTCCTGAAGGGTTTTGAACTCAACCAACAATATCGAGTTCCATCAGAGAATGAAAATCAGGGTTATAAGTCATTTTAAAAGCGATCTTGTATTCGACTGCGCCTGAAGTAACCTCAACGATTTTGTGTGCGATTTTCTCACGGATTGAATACTCATGCTTATATGAACTATCAAATGCGGCTTCGGCTTCCTGACTTTCAGGATTCTTCTCGTACTCCTTATCAGCAGTTTCGGAAGCAATAATTGCAAGGTTAAGTTCGCTTAAAAGTTCTTTCAGTTCTTTCATTTTAAATCATCCTTTCGGTTTTTGGTTTATATCCTTCAGGGCGTGAACCCTGAAGGACTTTCGTTTTTATGATCTTGCAGATTCAACTTTTTCCTTGATTTCAAGAAGCTGTCTCGCCCACTTTTCACACTCTTTTTTTACTCCTGCTCGGCTTAATCCGTTTTCCCATTTACACTTATCTGCGGAATAGATCTTAAAGGTTTCTGAAGTTTTGTTTGTCAGTGGGTTGAAGTGTACGCCCTCGGAAACAACCTTCACGCCGTATCTTTTTTCAAGTGTTTTAAATCCTCTTGTTTCATTCATTTTCATTTACCTCGTTTCAAGTGTTTTGGTTTGTTTTCTTCAGGATCTCGTGAAAATCAAGTTTGCTACGGTTTGTTCTCAACTTGTTTTCCTTGCTTCCATGATTATATTATAACACTCATCGAGTACAAAGTCAAGCGTTTTTTTAAAAAAAAATTATTTTTTTATTTCCTCAAAGAAAAGCGGATGTGATTCAATCCATTTTTCCGTCATGGATTCGGAATAATTGGAGTTTTTACGGATGTTTTCTATAGCCTGTACAAAAGCCTCGAATCTATCTTTAGCATATATTATTAAGTCCTCGCCGGTTTCTTTTTGATTCAGGTACATTCTATCGTTGCCGAACTTTGTGTAAGCTTTGAATTTTTTTGTTATTCTTTCAATCATTGTAATTTTCCCCTTTTTCAAATGTGAAAGAAGGATCTCGAAAGATCCTTCTTGCGTTATCATTCAGCTGAAATCATTGGCGCCATTGAATAGCGACCGAGCGGATAAAATGTTTCTGCGTTTCTGTATTCAGAAGTTTTTTTATTGATTCTGAATTTTAACTGATTTCCGTCCTCGTCAAGAGCTGTTACGGTGCAAGCAGTGCGAGCTATTATTGTATATGACCATATGCAATTATGATCGCACATGCTACGTGTCGAATATTTGCGTCCAACTTCAAATTTTTTCATAACTATCATCCTTTCGTGATCTTTGATTATTTCAAGGGGCTTCGGTTCTTAATACATCTTCGCACTGTTTAGCAGTATACTGAAAGCGAACTCCTACTACATCTTTGAACTGGAAAATTTCATTTCCAAGCTTGTTTGTTGAAGTACCTACAAAGTAAAGCCAACGCCATGCCTGCGTGCTGAAGTATCTGCGATTCTTGATAAGATCCATAGTTTTCATAAATAACACCCTTTCACAATCTTTGGTTTTTGGTTTTATCAGGAGGGAAACTGTTTTTTGTTCCCTCCATGATTATATTATAACACCCATTGGGTAAAGTGTCAAGAGTTTTCTGAAAAATCTTTTGAAAAATTTCTGAAGGTTTCAGGATCCTTATCGACCTGCACGTAATAGGAACAAACTGCGATTTGTTTTGTTGCAGGGTTATAATGTTCTAACGCTCTATACAACGTACACGGCACGCTGTCGCCCTCCTGATATACGAGATAAACATTATACCCGTTAGCCTTAAAGTCCGTTTTCGCCACTCTATAGCGTTTTCCGCTATGTTCTATAACATCAGTTTCATTTTTCAAAAACGAATAGATCTTATCTGAAAGAATTCTCATGTTGATTCTGCGAACGTTCATTCTGAACGTTGAACGAATTATTAACATGTAATATTCTTTACCGTTCAGCATTTTTTCATACTTCAAATGCAGGAACTCCGCAAGGTTTACAAGATCTTCGCCCTCGAAAACCTGAATTAAATTATTGTGTTTCATGGTATCACCTCTCGATCGAAATAATTCTATTAATCGGAATTTCTTCTACGTCATACTTGAAATCCGCTGTTGAAAAATAGCAGATAACTGTCGTTCTGTAAAAGTCAATAGAAGATACGTTTTCGATGCATTTTTCCTCGCCGCTGTTATTGTCTGAATAAAAGTTGATTTTCATTTCCATTCCTCCATGTATTGTGCAGGGATCTCGAAAGATCCCTGCCGCTACCGCAATTTATTCTTTTACTATGCCTAAATCAGTTATTTCGTTCGCCGGAAACTCATCATCGAAGTTTTCACCAACTGCCGGGCTCATATTGCCTATATAACCAGTGGCCGGACTGAATTCAGCGTACATATCAGCGAAGTAGTTGAAGTCGCCTGCTTCAATGCGCTCCTTGCAGAGATCAACTGCGTTTTCATCGTAAAGGTCAATCCCTTCAAATGTTTCGTCTAAACAGATCCATCTGTTACCGTCTGTAAAGATAACTGCATTGTATCCTGATCCATACCAAAAATACGCCTTTTAATCTTCATCGTCGAAAAATGATAACTGGTCGGGATTTTCTTCCATCCACCACTTGAACCATTCTTCACCTGTTGCGTATGAGTTCTTTTTGCCGTCTTTTAAGTTGTTATCAGCCATTTCCTGAAATGCTCTGATGTAATATTCTTTAAACTTAGGATATAATCTGAACTCTGTGTATCTGTGTTTGCCTGCAAGCGGGCAACCTATGCAACCTACACGTTTAAATCCGCATTCATAAAGCGGATTCGTTTTCACGCCATAATGTTTAAGGAACTGCCATACATCACTTTCCCCCCAATTTGCTATAGGATTTAATGTTGTGTTGTGATTTTGATAACACATCTGCAGTATGTCATTGTCTGATCTTAAAGCCTCGTTATCATAATCAAGCTTCATTCCTGTCCCGTTATCTTCAAACTGGATTCCTTTTTCGTTAATGTATGATCTTAATTTTTTTGAACCGCTGAATATTCGCAGTTCAGAAACAAGTTCATTTCTTTTTCTGCTTTCGCTTTTTCTTACGCCTGTAATTTTTAAAAGTCCCTTGCCGCCTGTTTCCTTTAATTCAGCACAGCAATAACGAACCATTCTTGTAGGCGGCATACGCTTCTTTGGTATCAGATTTCGCATTGTAATAACTCTGCCGTCTGTATATCTCGGATAATTAAATATTGCGCCCGCTTCCTTGCAATGCTTTATTGTTTCCGGTGCGTCTACGCTTACAACATTATACACTTTTTTGTATTTAACGCATGCTAAATCTGCAAGCGTTGCAATAACATCACTGTCTTTTCCACCTGAATACGCTAACCAATAGCCCTCTTTTGGCTCAAAGTCTTTTAAGATCTTTATTGCTTCTTTTTCTTTTTCTATTAAATCCATCAAATATACCTCTCTAACTCTATATATAATTCGCCTGCACTTGTATCTATTTCCTTTACTTTTCGTTTTCCGTACTTTTCTATTACTTTGTTGTATTCTGATCTAGTATCTATCTGCCCCGTGTAAATCATGTCGTAATCGTTGCCGTCCTCGGTCATTTCGTGGATAACTAAAAAGTTGGATGAGTTTACGATTTGGAGTAAATCGGATAGTAACATAAAAAATCACCTTTCTGAAAATAAAAATATAAATAAAATAAAAGGAAATACCTTGCGCTTTGCAAAATACCATTTTCAATTGTTGTAAATGTGCCTTGAACGAAGTTCAACGCTATTCTACTATGCCGAGATAAGTTATTTCATCGACAGGGAATTCATCGTCGAAGTTTTCGCCGACTGCCGGACTCATATTGCCTATATAACCAGTGGCCGGACTGAATTCAGCGTACATATCAGCGAAGTAGTTGAAGTCGCCTGCTTCAATGCGCTCCTTGCAGAGATCAACTGCGTTTTCATCGTAAAGGTCAATCCCTTCAAATGTTTCGTCGAAGCAGATCCATTTGTTACCGTCTGTAAAGATAACTGCGTTATAGCCTGAACCGTTCCAAAAATAAGCCTTAATTTCTGATTTTTTCATAATGACCATCCTTCCAATGTTTCAAGTGTTTTAGTTTTGTTTTCTTTGAAATCTCAACACCCACGCCCTGCAACGTTTGTTCTCGGTTGTGGTTGTTTGCTTTTCTCTATGCTTTTATTATATGCTCATTGAGTGCAAAAGTCAAGCGATTTTCCGAAAAAATCTGATTTTCCGGTTTTTTGTGAATAACGCACAAATTATTGTGTAGCTGCTTACACGGATTTTTGTGCGCAAAGCACAACCGCACACCTCGGGACCTGCCGGAAACAAATAACGAACCCCTTCAGGAGTAAGATCGCTGAAGGGGTTCGTTAAGGTAATACAAGAAAGAAAAACAACCAAAAACCTATTAACACGTGGTTCTTTAGGACGTTATCATTATATCACAGTATCAGACAATCGTCAAGTAATATCAGCTGAAGGAATTAATTTGACAACAACCCTCGGGAAATTACTGTAATACTTGCTTATTGCAACACCCACGACCTGCGAATCATCATGATACGCTATGCCGTTTAATGCATCAAGTACAGATTTAATTATATTATCTGCGTCAGGTTTCTTTGTGGGTCGCCTTTTCCCTGAAAGCATTTCAGCTCTTGCTTTTTTACTCGTGGATTTTGGTATAGTGAAATATGCGTCTATATGCGCAACAATAGGAACGCCCGCATCAATTACAAGTCCCGCATATTTCTGTTGATATGAGATCTTGACAAGATTCTCGTAACTTGCAGTTTTTGCAGGAGTGAAAGCAACAGCGTGTCCGTTTAAGGTTGAAAACCTCGGGCGACCTTTTCCCACAGGTTCGCCCACAATTTCAAATTCGATCATGTTTTTAGCTCCTTTACAGTCCGAGTAGTTTCTTCAGTTCGGAATCACAAGCGGCAGAATTCTTTTTCCGGCGGTCAACTCCTGACACAACAACAGGCAAGCACATTTCAGAAATACGGCTGTATAGCCTTGATTTTGCAATGTCTGAAGATTCTGCGCTGAAGTCCTTCGGGGTTAGGTTTGTAGTGATGATTAAAGGGAGTCCGGCACGGTAGCGTGAATCAACTATGTTTTGAACGATCTCGGCTACATACTCAGATTGACGTTCTACTCCGAGATCGTCAATAATCAAAAGATCATAGCTATTGAGTGAATCAATGTAGTTTTGTTTCCCTTCCTTCAGTCCAAAGATGATATTTACAAGCCGTGAGAAGTTTGTCATTAAAACTGAAAACCCCTGATTAATCAGCTCATTAGCGATACAGGCCGCAAGAAACGTTTTACCCGTCCCACAATTGCCGAGATATAAAATACCTTTTCCCTTTTCTTTCATGGATAAGAAGTGCGTACAGTAGCGCAGAGATATATCCGATGCTTTTTCATTTGCTCTATCATCAATTGCGAACGTCCACTGCATCAGATCAGGATCAGGGAAACCACTTTTGCGGGTGCGCTCGATTTCTTCCTTCAGGTTTTCAGCCTTCTCGGAATCCTCCTGAAGTTTAACCGCCTTCGCTTCACATTTGCAAAGGCAATAAGGACGAAGCACACGCCCGTTTAAGCGTATTTCACATTGCTTAGGGGAATTACACTTGCCGCAGTACAGAAGTCCGCTCTCGCCCTCGTAGTCCCCGTCAGCGTGCTTTATATTTGAGTTATCAGATATATCCGATAAAGTTTTTACAAAGTCCATAGTTCAAAACCTCATTTCCAAAATTGCGAAATATCCTGAATATCATAGTCCGATGCACTTGATGCAGGTTTCACGGTTTCTTTCACTTCAAACAGACCTCGCCAACCTCGTTCTATAGACTGATTAATAATCGAGATCTTTAATTCGTCATTAGTATTCGCAAGTTTATCAAGCTTGTTAAAAGATAACGTCAATGCTTTATCAGTCAGCGGTGCTTTAATCTGTTTTCTGAATTCAATAAAATCATGTATTGCAGATTTTAAAGAATCGTTCTCAGTATATGCATCAATCAAAGAATCAAGATCTTTTTTCTTTGTTTTCTTATTAGGATTTAAAGCATTTATATTATTAGAACTTAAAGCATTTATATTATTAGAACTTAAAGCATTTGTCTGTAAGTTTTCCACTCTGTGAACAATTCCACACTGTGAAAAATCGTAAGGGTGGTTTGATTCATTTCCACACTGTGAAAAATCGTAAGGGTGGTTAATAGTTTCTTGTTTCAGAATGTAATTGAGCTTTATAAAACAGCCGGTGACTTTTCCATTTACTTTTTGCTGAACATCTTCAACTAGACCAAGCCGCATTAACTCTTTTTTAGCTCTACGGACTTTTGCTTCGCTCCACTTTAAACCCTCGGCGGTATAGCCGGTTGTACATTTAGGTTGGTTTGTCTCCTGCCATTTAGCCGTATAATAATAAAAATTATATAAGGCTATCAGATCAGCAGGGAATTCCGAACGCAGGAAAGCGTCGAACGTCTGTTTTGTTATAATTATCAATTCGTTTTCAATCCCGTTAAGCATCATTTGCTTCAGCTCCTTTATAGTTCAATTCCGTGAATATTCGGAATTTTCCGCTCTAAATACATTTTGTAATCATACCACTTGTTACACTCCGCGAGAGTATTTAAAAAATCCTCAAGGCAAGCTAAATAATAGTTTTGAGACTGACAAGCGTTTCCGGTTATTGTCGTCGGAAGTGCCTGAGCTTCTAAAATACTTTTCTGAAAGTGATATTTTGAATGAAGTTTAGACGGCAACAGCAGAAGATTGTTTATATCGTTATTGCTATGATCTCCGTCAATATGATGTATGACGTATTCTTTTCCAAAGTCAATACCGAAGTATATTTTATACTTTTTACGGTAATCTTTGAGCTTTTCAATATCTTTCATTTGTAACACCTCTTAAAAAAATAAAAGCATTACATAAAACAGGTTCAGGCTGTTTTACGTAACGCTTTTTAAAAAGGTCATAATATTAAGTTTGTAGCGATCATAACCGCCTGAACTCAGTTACGACCTTTTTACTGGTTTGCAGATCCATTAACTATATTGTACTACTATCAGGGCCGAATTTCAATACTTAAAATGCACAAATAAAGCTGTTATAAATCAGCATAATTTTATACTATCATAGTAAAAGAAATCAAAATTAAATTGTTAATAAACTGTAAACATTATTCAAAAACCCTTTACAAGCGTTCAAGAAAGTGATACAATAAAGATACAGCAAAGAAAGCTGAAAGCATTTTGAAAATTGAAAAGAAGGAGGTCGAACAATGAAATTCAAAAACCTTCGAGCTGAATTATTCAGGTACCAAATTTCTATCGGAGAAGTTGGAAGGGAGTTGAAAGTCAGCCGAGGAACTGTTTTCGGAAAGTTCGCAGGGCGAACAGAGTGGAAACTTTCAGAGGTTGACAAAATCATAAAGATTCTTTACAGAAAATCCGGTATTGTTTATTCAGCTGAATATCTTTTCTCAATCGGAGTTGTAGCAGGATCAGAGGATAAATGACGAAAGGAAGTCAAGAACATGGAAGAAATCATCGAGGTTAAACAGTTACCGATAATAACTGAACAGCTCGCAAAGATCAAGACACAGGTTGCCGAAAGGGTTGAAAAAGTTTCCGCTCTTGTTTGTACTGAAGAAACCGTGAAGGAAGTCAAGAAGGCGAGAGCGGAACTCAATACCGAATTCAAGGCATGGGAGGAAAAACGCAAGGAAGTAAAAACAGCAGTTCTTACACCTTACGAAAAGTTCGAATCAGTTTACAACGACTGTATATCATCAAGTTATAAGGATGCCGACAGGATCCTGAAAAAGAAAATTGATGATGTCGAAGGAGAACTGAAGGCGAAGAAATCTGAAGAAGTAAAAGCATATTTCGCAGAATACCTGCAAAGCTCGAACATTGACTTTGTAACATTCGAGCAATCAGGGATAAACGTTACACTTTCAGCAAGCTTAAAAAACCTGAAGGAAGCGGCAAAGAAATTTATTGACAAAGTTTCCGAAGATCTTAATTTAATCGGAACTTTCAACAATTCAGCCGAGATCCTTGTCGAATACAAGAAAACGCTGAATGTATCAGCATCAATTACAAGTGTAACCGCAAGGATGCAGGCAATTGAAGCCGAGAGAAAACGACAGGAAGCCGAGCAGGAACGCAAGGAAGCAGAAGCAAAAAGAGCTGAAGAAGTAAAGCAGGCGGCAGAAAACAACGCTCCTGAAGTTTTAGAAGCTCCAAAAGTTGAAAAAGCTGACGATCAGGTTTTAACCCTTAGATTTCAGGTAACGGCATCAAGATCAAAACTGAAGGAATTAAAAGCATTTTTAGATAACGGAGGATACGAATATGTCTAATCAGAACACAGCAACACCAAAAGCAGAATTAGCGGTTATGTACGAAGTGAACGGGGAACAAATCAAGCTTACACCGAAGATAGTTCAGGAGTATATCGTAGGAGAAGGTGGACAGATCACACTTCCCGAATTCAAGTTCTTTACTGAATTATGCAAGGTTCGCAAGCTCAATCCATTTCTTAAAGAAGCTTATTGCATCAAGTTCGGAAACAATCCTGCACAAATAGTGGTCGGCAAAGATGCAATATTAAAAAGGGCGATTGTCAATCCTGATTTTGACGGGATGCAGTCGGGAATCATAGTTTTAAAGCCTGACGGAACAGTGGAGGAAAGAAACGGAACCTTTTATCTGCCTGATGAAAAGATCGTGGGCGGATGGGCGAGAGTATTCCGCAAGAACTGGAAGAATCCGACATACTGTTCGGTATCTTTTGATGAAGTATCACAGAAGAAGAAGGACGGCACCCTCAATTCAAATTGGTCGAGCAAGGGCGCAACAATGGTCGAGAAGGTTGCAAAGGTTAGAGCTTTAAGGGAAACATTTATCGAAGATCTTCAGGGAATGTATGAAGCCGATGAAATGCCGATACAGCCGCAGGAAGCAACAGCACCCGAACCGATAATCATAGAGCAGGGAGAACCACAGGAAGCAACAGAACAGCCGCAGGCGGTGTCATTCAATGACTTATAATATTATATCAACAGGTTCTCAGGGAAATGCAATCGTAGTCAATGGGATGATTCTCATTGACTGCGGTATCCCTTTTAAAAAATTAGCTCCTTATATCAGGGATTTAAAAATTGTATTGCTTACTCATATACATGGCGATCATTTCAATAAAGCAACTATCAGGAAGCTCGCACAAGAAAGACCGGCTTTAAGATTTGCATGCGGTAAATGGTTAATTGCAGAACTGCTAAAATGCGGGGTTAGTCCTTCAAAAATTGATATATGCGAAATCAGCAGAGTTTATAATTATGATTTGTTTCAGCTATCAAATATAAAACTTTATCATGACGTTGAAAATTGCGGTTGGCGATTATTCATTCAGAATGAGAAGGCTATATATATAACCGATACAGCAACCGTACAGGGCATAGTCGCAAAGAACTATAATCTATACATGATAGAAGCTAACTACGAAGAAAACGAGCTACAGGAGAGAATAAAAGCAAAGCAGGAAGCAGGCGTGTTCGCTTATGAATATCGGGTGCCTAAAACACATCTATCAAAAGAAGAATGTGACGCATGGTTGCTTGATAACATAGGAGAAAACAGCGAAGCAATATATTTGCATCAGCATCAAGGAAAAGAGGAATAAAAATGAAAAGTATTGCATACGATCTTTTTAAGAAGCACAACGTTAAAATTTCAGATCTTTTCGGAAAAGAAGTAAAAGACGGCATATTGATTCAGTCCGATTCTATGGGTTGCACAACATACAAAAATTATTATGCTTTATTCACTGAAATTATGAAGGCATACAAGCCGGCTCCAATGGTTTCAGCAGATGGCGAAAGCACTCTCGGACATGCGATCCCTGAAGAACTGACGGAAGCCGAGAAAAAAGATCTTGAAGAAATGATCGAAGCTATTATTGATATTATCCACTATGCAAAGCACAAAGGCTAAAAAGAATGACTATCAAGGAACTTGAAACGCAAGCGGCGGCAGGTACACCGATGCCGGAAGAACTGACAGCCGCCGAACAGCTTGCATTTCTATCATTAAGAATAAACTATGTTTTATTCAAGCTCGGAAAGTTAGATCTCGATCAAGCAAAATGGGAAAAAGTAAGAATAATCAAAGAGTACGAACAAAATGTGTTAAAGCTGAAAAGTTGGAACGAAGCTCATGAGCGTATGCAGAATCTCGCCCCGATCCTTCCGATGCTTAAAGATTCAGGTTGCGAAACCTGCCGAAAGTTTTTTCATGTTTTGAGCGGCTACAAAGGGGAAAATTGAATTGACATGTGATAATTGCATTAATTATCCGAGATGCTTAGAACGCTCTCGAAATTATCCTTGTAAGGAGTTTAAAGATGACGGTGGATATAGAGAAAGAACAAAACAAATTAATAAAAACGTTATTTCAGCAGACGAAAAAAGTAAAAACGTGGAATGATAAACTTGGATTAAGCATCACGATATTAAAGCTGAAAAAGCTCGGTGTATTCAACGATGCACAAGTCATGGAATTAAGATCAATGTACGAATTAGTATCGGGAGTATGGATCGTTGCAGAAACCGAAGCTGAAAAGGAGTTAAGTTATGACTGGCAAAGAAAAATATATAAACGTAGCAGACGTGAAACGAAAATTAAGATATATTTTCAAATCTTATGGCGTGGGCGGTTACGTAAAAGAAAAAGTCGAAGCAATGATTGACAATTTGCCGTACAATGTAAGGGGCAATTTAGAAACGACATTGGACGTGAAAACGAATAAAAAATCGCATATTGTCATAAGCGGAGATAATTGCATAGTATGTGGCCGCAATGTAAAAAAAGATAATGATTACTATGACTTGAACGGTGGAACTATATGCGCGTCATGTATGGCTACTAAATGCAAGTGCAAAAACTAAAGGAGACTAAAATGATTGAAATTGATGATAAGAAAAAGAAAAGCCGGATGCAGAAAAATCGTGAATTAAAAAATATTTTTAGAATTCAGATGATTTTTAGCTACGGACTTGCTTTTATCACAAGAGTTTCAAAAAATTTAGATCACAAAGAAATTTTACTGATCGCTGTTATTGGCTATTTAATTATATCAGCAATTAATATCAATAAAGTCGATAAAATAAAAAGGAGTTAAATACGAACATGTTCCAAAATGGAACAAGTTGAAAGGATGATAAGATGGAAACTGAAAAAATGCCTGAATGGTTAAAAAAATGCCTGACTTGCAGATATGTTCATAAAAAGCGAGATGATGCCGATTGTTTTTATTGCAGGCTTAAATCCGGAGAATGTAAGTATGAACCATACAAGGAAGCGGAAAAAGAAACAGAATTAAAGCCTATAGACGTTGACGTAAGAGGATATACTAACGTGTTTGAATGTCAGATGTGTAAAGCAGTGATATACTCAGGAATCTATTTAAAAGAATTAGATTATGAATACTGTCCGTATTGCGGAACAAAGATTAAAGACTGAACGAAAGGAGTTAAATCAATGTTTGAAATTACAATCATGGTTGCGTTCCTTCTTACAATTGTAACTGTAATTGGTTACGAAGCATATTGGGAACACAGAGAAGAAAAGCAGAAGGAAAAGCAGGTCGCAAGGCTTGCAAGAAAAGCCGTTGAAATATATGGCGATCATATACCTGAACAGATAGAAAATTATATAAAGGCGGTGAAAAGCGATGCAAGATAAATGCAAAAGATTTGACGGGAATGATCCTACATGCAGGGACTGCGCACTAAATGATTTAGAGACGCTTAACTCCTGCTATTTGCCTGAAAATAATTCGAGTCAGGTGAATCATCCGACACACTATAAGCAGGAAGGACGCCGAGAGTGTATAGAGGAAATGCGAATCGTGTTTGGCGATGATGCAGTTTACAAGTGGGCGGTAATGACAGCTTACAAATACAGATACAGGGCAGGAAACAAAGCCGATAATTCAGCCGAGCAGGATCACGCAAAAGCCGAATGGTATCTTTCATATGCCGAAAGCTTAAAGGCAGTAAAAAACCTCGAAGATGCCGGATTCAGGGTAAAAAGAAATGTTTAAAGATCTTATCGAAATAGAATCATTTTGTCAATGCAACTTTGAATGTACTGGATGCAGTTACGAAGATGAATGTTTCGACAGTTTCATGATTTTCGGATGCTTACACGCATCCGAGTTCATGGAACACTTTACAAGAATAATCTATGCAGAAGGGGAAATATAATTTTGATATTCTATCATAACAAATGTTTTGAAGCACACAAAGGCAAAGACGGAAAGTGTCACGGACTCCACAGCGAAGGGCACTTGAATTGCGAATGTATAGGTTGTAAGCACTTAGATCCGATAGTCAGAGATAGGAGGAATTTAAAAATGGATGAAAAAGCGAAAGTTATAGTGATGAAATACATCATCGAACATCTTGACAAATCAGATAACGAGCCGGTTTTTGAAGTATATATCGTTTGGAAATCGAAAATCCTTCAGAATTGGAAGTATTTAATTTCAAGCAACCTTTATGACGGTATGTATTATGAACTCACATTTAACGGTGATAAAGGCGAATGGTATCTTGATGCATACAAGAAATTCGAGAACCGAGTTATCACAACACAGTAAAAAGAAGGAGAAATTTAAAATGGATGAACGGCAGACCAAAAACGGAACATGGAGTAAAGCAGAACCGATAAAAGCTTCGTGGGAAGATAACAAAATTTTGATATTCTTTCGTAAATTATTTTCAAAAGACAAGTGTTTCAGAGAACATAAAGGCAAAGACGGGAAATGTCATGGACTTTATGGCGGTGACCGCTTTACTGATTATTTAAGTTATAGCTGTATAGGCTGTAAATACTTAGATTTAATAATCAGAGATAAAAAGAAGGAGAAACTAAAATGAACAGCGAATACGTGGATAAACTCAGGACAGAAAAAGAAACCGACTCAGAAACGCAAGCCGAAATTGAAGCTTTACTGAATTTCATGAACGATGCACCGCAATACATGGACGGCATCGCAGGCGAAATCGAAAAGCCTACAATTAAAACTGAATGGCTGAAAAAGAAAACAAGGTGATTAAATGAAATCGAAAATCGACAGAAACGACCTCAGGTTTAATCCGAAGGCGGCAAAATATCTTGAAAAGTTCAACATGTTTCTTGAAGCAAAGGACGATATTGCGCAACAGACAATAGCGGCTGTATTATACGCATATCACCTTCAGGGATGGCGTACAAAGCGCATCCGCAGGATGTTTGAGAACATTATCAGCATATTAGAAATGCCGCCTACAATCAGCGGTAGCGTTGAAGGAACAAGCCTTATAAATTTTCTTCAGGATAAATACGGAATTGACTTTGAAAGAGTTAAACTGCAAACAGAAACCGAAACTGAATACCTGCAAAGGATGTTCGATAAATGAAAAACATATACTTTGAAATCAGTTTAAAGATCGCTCGTGCATACGGGGAGAAAATAAAAGAACTGCGACAGCTCAGAAAAGAAAACGCAGAGCTAAAGCAGGAAATTGAAAGATTAAAACAGGCTTTCAAGCCTGATTTTGATAATATTGATTTGGAGGACTAAAAAAATGAACGGAAACGAATATCAGAGCAAAGCAATGAGAACAAACAACCACGAAGCAGGCGAAAAGATCCTTGCTTCGATGCAGGCAGGAAACAACACCGGCGAGATCCTTAATGCATCACTCGGACTTTCAGGAGAGGTCGGAGAACTGAACGACCTGCTTAAAAAGTGGATATTTCACGATAAGAATATTGACCGAGAACACATCAAGAAGGAAATCGGCGATATTATGTGGTATATTGCACTTATGGCGGAAGCCTTCGGATTCGAGCTTGACAGCATAATGATAACCAATATTGAAAAGTTGGAAGCTCGCTATCCTGAAGGATTCGACACCGCAAGATCAAACAACAGGAAGGAAGGCGATATTTAAAATGCTCGTCAATCTATGGGTAAGAGATAACACAACCGGCGAAGTGCATCAAGTCGGCACAAATCATCATGATAGTATTGAAATGTGCGAGAACGATCAAGGAGTATTAAGCGCAGAGTATGTGAACACGCAGAACGGAAGCGGCACTTTCGGGGGCGGATATACATTCGTTCCTGGACCTGATATTGATACAGGATATATGCGCATAACTCCTGAAGAAATGTATTTGAATGAAGCTTACGTTGACGAAAAGCTCTATCAGTTTTTAAAGAGATATAAACCGAAATATGATAACCCTAAGGAAAGATCAAAGTACAATAAACTGATAATGAAAACAGCTCAGAAAATCAGAAGAAAAATGAAGCGGTTCTTTACAACTTGACGATTACGAAACAGTGTGATATAATAAATTCAAGTCATAGTTTCAAATTTCATGTTCTTGACATATCCCATTTCTCCGACAGGACTGCACGAAAAATGCAGTCCTGATTTTTTTATTGACAGTACAAAAAAATAATGCTATATTAAAAACGGAAGCAGAACCACAAACAAACACAAGGAGGATTTAAAAAATGCTTAAAGGAATTGACGTATCAAATCATAACGGCAATATCAATTTTGCAGATGTAAAGGCAAACGGAATTGATTTTGCTATGATCCGTGCCGGCTACGGATGGACTGAAGAAGACGAACGTTTTGAACAGAACGTGAACGGTTTTCTTAATGCCGGAATAAAGGTTGGCGCATACTGGTTTATCTATGCAACAAACGTTTCCGAAGCAATCATGAACGCTGAAAAGTGTATCGAAGTTCTTTCAAAGTTCAAAGGAAAATTTGAATTCCCGATTGCGTGTGATTATGAATATGACAGCGATTCATATTCTCAGAATCAGGGAGTTAAACAGACAAAAGCATCACGCACCGCAATCATGGAAGCATTCTGCGATAAGCTTGAAGAAGCCGGATATTATGTATCATTGTATCTTAATCCTGACTACATAAGCAAAGTAAACTATTCAGAACTGACACAGTTTGATTTGTGGTTAGCTCATTGGACTGTTGACAAGCCGAGCCGTGATTGCGGTATGTGGCAGTACAGCGACAACGAAAGATTTGCAGGTAATGTATTCGATGGCGACTATGCATACAAGGACTATCCGCAGATCATAAAGGGCGCAGGACTGAACGGATTCGAACCACAGGAAGCAACACCAAATCAGGAACCAAAGAAGGAAGAACCAAAGCAGGAAGCGCCACGTTTCACTACATACTATGTACAGCGTGGCGACACTCTTACAGCTATAAGCAAGAGATTCGGAACCACTATTGCACAGATCGTAGCGGATAACAATATTAAGAATCCTGACTTAATCTATGTTGCACAGGTTTTAAAAATCAGATGTTAAGATCTTGCAAGAGGTGCGGAAGGATCCACGAAGCAGGAGAATGTCCGGTAAAAAAAGAAACGCAAAAATACGACCGTGAAAGTGAATCAGACAAATTCAGATCTCGTTCTATTTGGCGCAAGAAGTCAAAGCAGATAAGGGAGGACGCACAGGAACTATGCGAAGTGTGCAGGGATAAAGGCAAATACGTCTATGAATTGTTATCAGTTCATCACATTACAGCTATCAAGGACGATCCTTCGCTTGCTCTTGATGATAACAACCTTATCTGCGTTTGTCCTGTATGTCATGAGTTAGCAGAAGCAGGTACATTGAATAGTGGCTATCTCAGGGAATTGGCGAAAAAGAGGATAGACAGGAAGCGATAAACAGTCCCCCCCTACCTCGAAAGCCGAAAAAAATGCCGGAACTGACACA
>Ga0247608_10001293_pt1 | contig 35228 bp, 20 predicted proteins | sample 176DNAGHGlowgp2_FD_193490 | JGI IMG/M metagenome (GOLD analysis project Ga0247608, IMG submission 193490) | Sheep rumen microbial communities from Palmerston North, Manawatu-Wanganui, New Zealand - 1766 DNA GHGlow gp2 | ecosystem: Host-associated > Mammals > Digestive system > Stomach > Rumen ...
GGAAATTACTGTAGCTGACGCCCAACTCTTCGGCTACCTGCTGGATGGAGAGCGGTGACTCGAGCGACTCACGGATGCGCAGACGGGCGCGGTTAATCATGTCGACGTGCTGCTGGTTCTTTCCCAGCACTATGTTTCTTTCCAGTGAATACATCATGCCGATGAGGTTGTTCACAATGCCCGCCATCAACTGCTGGGAATAGGCGGCCTCCTCGAGGGCTGCTTCGTAAGCCCGTTTGTAGAGACCCTCGATGACGAACGAGTAGCCAATGTGGTAGATGGGCTTTTCGGGAGACAAGAATCCCGCTTTCACACGGTCGTCCATATTCCGTCCGCGGAAGCCGATCCAATAGCTCTTCCAGCCTTTCTTGGGGTCGGGATGATAGGAGTGCCACTCGCCTGGGAATAGGAGGAACATGTCGCCAGACTTGATACGGACAGGCGAGCAGCTGGCGCTCTGGAACACGCCTTCGCCCTCGGGATTATATAGTAGTTGATACTCGTTCAGGATTCGTCCCTTCTCCACGTCGAAATAATAGCCGTCAGCATGGCCCTTGGTGGGGTAGGGGTCACCGGGCAGGATATGCTCGTAGCCGATGGTGCTGACGGTCAGGCCCCACAGGGCATCGCGTTCGTTGGCAAGGAGATATTTGCTTATTTGCATTTACTTATATTTTCAGTTTCACTATTCGTTTTCTTTGGGGCAGGGTATCCACATCCAGAAGGTGGAGCCGTGACCTTCGCCTTCGGAGGTGACACCGATATGGCCGTTGCAGCTCTCGGCGATGTTCTGGCAGATGGACAACCCAAGACCGGTACCTTGTACAAAGTCGTTGAGCTTGACGAAACGCTCGAAGACACTGGCCTGCTTCTCCTTGGGAATGCCAGCGCCGGTATCCATACAGTAGAATACCAATCCGTCAGTCTTCCTGCTACCGTCGAAAGTGAGTCGTTGATCCCAATGGTAACCTACTTTGATGAACCCTTGACGAGTGTACTTTACAGCATTGGTGGTGAAGTTGGTCAGCACTTGCTGTACACGACCCTTGTCAAGCATAGTGAAGCAGTGCTCGTAAGGGTTGTCCTTGATGAACTCCACACCTGGCTCTTGAATACGCTGGGAGAGGGTTTGGCAGATGTCTTCGAAGAAAATGGAGAAGTCCACTTTCTCAGGCCTGATGGCTAAAGCCTGTCCCATGGAGGAGGCCTCGAGGATGTCGTTGATAAGGCGCATGAGCATGTCGCAGTTGTTGCGGATGATGCGGATGAACTCCATGCGTTCCTCCTGGGAGTCGATCATGGGCAGGAGGTCGCTGAAGCCGACAATGGCGTTGAGCGGTGTGCGTATCTCGTGGGTCATATTGGCCAGGAAGGCACTCTTCATACGGCCGGAATCTTCGGCACGGTTCGTTTCCAGCTTCAGTTTCTGCTGGGCTTCCATCAACAATGTGACATCACGGGCCACACCGTAGTAATGGGTTATCTCGCCATTGGGCAGACGTTCAGGTACACCGCTGAGCACATACCAGCATGGTTTAGATGAGATGGGCAGACTATTGAAGTGGTGGATGGCATTAAAGTCCTCGCCGCGGTTAATCATGCCTATCAGGTTCCTGTCGGCCTCCTCACGTTCCTCCTCGGCCATATACTCTAAGAACTCTTTGCGGCTTATGACGTATCCTGGGGTGCGCATCGAACGGGAGAAGGAAATCTGGCGGGTGGTGAGATCGAACTGCCATACGAACATGTCGCTCTTCTCAAGCAGATATTGCAGTTGCGACTCGTATTGGTTGATGGCTTCGTTGGCTTTCTGCATCTCTTGATTGTGATGTATCTGTTCGATGTATCTTCGGCGCTCTTCAGTAATGTCGCGGCAGGTAAGGACATAGTACTGCAACTCATCGCTATTGTCGAAGACCGGGCAGATATGGATCTCAAGGTAGATGTCGATTCCCATCTGTGGATAACAGGTATGCTGGCAGCTGTGGAATAGTTCACGGGATCCGCGAGGATACTGGTTCTTCATTAATGCAATCTCAAAGAGGCATTGGTCGTGGAAGTTGGTATTTCCTGCCGAATTGTAACCAGTGATGATGCGCATGTTTTCGTTAAGGTCGAGGAGCATGCCGTCTTTGTCGTAGAATGCCATAGCGATAATGTTGGTCTCGAAAATCTTCATGTATTTCGAACTTAGTTCGCTGTTGAGACGCTCTTCTTCCATTTTCTGGGTGATATCCTTCAGTGTGCTCACCACCAGGGTGATCTTGGTACTGCGGTCTTTCTCTGCGGCGTAGCTACCTTGCACCCAATGCCAGTCAGGATGCTCAGGTGAACCTTGGTTCAATCGCCATCTGACGGTGACCTGCTCCTTCTCACCGTTGACCAGTGATCGGATGTTGGTTCTGAGTTTAGCGCAATCGTCGGGATGGACCTCTTTGAAAAGAGTGTCCACATCGACCCCCTTTGCTCTTATGATATCACCGTAGATATTGAAGCAGCGCCCGGTGTCGAAGTTATAGGCGGTCACGTAATAGTTTCCCATCTTCAGCGCCTGCAGCATCATCTTGTTCAGGTCGGAGGAGCGGTTGATGGCTACTTGTACTCTTGATTTGACGAGACGGCTGAGAAACAGGGCGATGATGGCGGCAATGACGGTACCGGCAAGGACGAAGAGAGCGATGGGTGATGTGGTGTCTTGGACACGCTCGGGGTGGAACCACTTGTCGTGTATCTGCTGTAGTTCGCCGCTCTGTTCCATACGCGCCAGTTCGTCATCAAGAATATTTATCAGTTCTTTGTCGTAGCCGACAATTCTGATTTCACCATCGGGTATGTCTATGTCTGTGGTGGTCAAAGTGTCGATAGCCAATTCTTTCTTTTTCCACATAAGCGGCCCCTCGCCCCAGATGAAGTAGCGGTAGCGGCCGTCGTTGATGCCTGCAATAGCATCTTTGGCAGAGTGGTATTCGATGGGAACGTTCAGATGTCGCTCCTCAACAATGCGGTTGGCTGCATAGTCATTCTCCTTGAGGATGAGCGTGTCTGAAGGGGTTAATTCCTCCAGTTTGGAGATGTGACGGGCATTCTTCCCTAAAACGATTTTCACCTTATAATAATTAAGGATATTCGTTGAGCGGATATAAGGCCTCGTATGATAGCGGTAGCTGGGGTCGATGATGATATCGGCCTCGCGACGCTCAAACGCCTGGGTGGCATCGTTCCACTCTTTCAATAAGAATCGGCAGGGAATGCTGAGTTTCTTGAAGATGGTCTGAAGCAGCTCAATGTTGTAGCCGTCTGGATCACCGCTGTTGTTGCTGAACTCATAGGGGGGGAAGTCCCAGTCGCATATAATCAGTACGGGATTGTCCTCATTGTAGTCGAGGCTATATGCTGACTGAGCATCAGCCCCCGATGTGAAAAGAGAAAAGCAAAGCGAAAGAAGAATTGGCAGACTTCTCCACGTTTTTCGAATTATATAATTTGAATATCCTCTCATAATCTACTATCTTATTTCTTTCCTCTAAACACGTTCTATTTCAAGCGCTTTACATGGCACGGAGAACCAAACGGTAGTGCCCTTGCCTTCTGTAGATTTGATGTTGATGGTACCATGCATACGCTTGATGAGTTCCTGACAGATGCTCAACCCTAATCCCGCACCTTGGCTGGCTCCTGTGACAAAGCGCTCAAAGATGTGGTCGAGGGATGATTCCGGGATACCATGTCCCGTATCCTCTACAGCTACAATCAGACGGTCGCCCAGATAGTCGTAGTGTACGAGAACCGAGCCTTTGTCGGTGTATTGGACAGCGTTGGTGACAATCTTATCGAGAATGATGCCGATATTGTTACTGTCAATCTCAATGACCAGCTTGGAGAAAGAACTGCTGACGGTATAGCTCACACCATCTTTCTGTTCGTTGCCCCAGACGGCATCACAATGATGGGCTGCCAAGACAGTGAAGTCGGTAATGTGAGTATTGAACTCAATCATCTCAGCATCCAGTCGCGAGAGGAACAGAATGTCGTTGATGAGTTTTAGCAGTTTGGCTGAATTCTCCTTGATCTCCTTGATGAACACTACTTCGTCTTCCTGGCTGTGCTCCATCTGGAACAGTTCTGCAAAGCCCACAACAGTGTTTAGCGGTGTGCGGATCTCAAAGCTCATGTTATGCAGGAAGGCATTCTTCACTATCTCGACCTCTTGGGCGCGTAGTGTCTCGGCAGCCAGTTCCTCCTCGATAATCTTGATTTCACTGATATCACGACACATGCCGAAATAGTATGTAACCTGACCATTTTCGTCATGGACGGGAACAAAGTGGAGCTGCAGATGGAGCATATTGCCGCCGCGTTTGCGCAGTGTGGTCTTGATATCGGCATGAATGGGCTTGTTGGTGAGGCTGTCCATATTCTTTATAATGAATAGAGCCCGTCGTTTGAAGCTGTCGTCAACGTAGTTGAGAGCGCGTGCCAATGTCAGTGAATATTCCACGGTGTTCGTGTCTCTGAATATGGAGAGTGTCTGCGTCTCAGGATTGTAGCGTGCCATACGGATACCACCGACATGCAATACGTAGTCGATGTTACGGATGTATTGGTTGACCTCATTATTGCTTAGCTGCAATTGGCGGATGTTCTGTTGCAGCTTTTGGTACGCCCGTGCGTTCTCTGTCACATTGCGGCCAGTGCCGAAGATGTTCAACAGTTGGCCGTTGCTGTCATGGACAGGCATAAGCTTCAGTTCATAGTACATGGGCTCGTCTTTCAGGAAATGGGACAGTGCCCTGCCGTCACCGGGAGTCAATAGCTGGGTAATGTGCATGGGTTGGAGATCGTTGACGTTGAAATCACCTATACCCAGTACTTCTTGTATGGTGAAACGTTTCTTGAGTAGCTCTTCCTTGGGTACAGGGAAAAACTTGCAGGCTTTGTCGTTTATGTCCACAGCGACACCTTGGGCATCGTAAACCACCATGTCGATCATTGCTGAGTTGAATACGGCCTGATAGCGGGTCATGTTGTCCTGAATATGAAACTGTCGCTGGCGTTCCTCTGTGACATCCACCCTCGTGCCGAGAATGGCATTAGGCTTGCCATCTCTGTCGCGGCGTAGTACAGACATATAAACGACATAATCGCGCTCGGTAATGGTGTCGTCTTTGGGCTCATTCGCCTGAATATTGAAGCTGACGGTTTCCTTATGGCGGAGTACCACATCGACAAGTCCCTCTCGCAGAAGCTTGAAGTCGTTCTGGTTGTAGCGGTTCACAAGCTCGGTTATATGGAGTGATTGCGTGGTCTTGCCGTGTTCATCGAGCCACTCAAAGGTCTGGGTGGGCACATGGTATATCCACAGGCCGATATGGCTGGTGCTGAGCACGAGCGACAGACGGTCATTGCTTTTACGGATCTCTCGTGTCATCTGGCGCTCACGGATGCGGTAGTAGGCATAGTAGATGAGGAAGGCGACAGCGAAGCATGCAAGGAGTGCTGCCAGTTTCCATATCCACGAAGGGATGCCAGAGTCGATGCGCTCAGGATAGAACCATTTGTTGCGTATGTCGTCGAGTTTGTCTTCCGCCTTGAGCTCTGTGTATACACTGTCAATACGTTCCAGCAGACGAGGATTCCTGGACATGAACTTGTATTCGCCAGCAGGGATGTCGACAGGATATATGACCAGATTGTCAGTCTTGTATTTTCGCATGAGCCATTTCAGCGACATGGTGTTCCATACGATGACACCCTGCTCTTCGGAACGGAGTCTCTGGATTGCCTCTTTCATGTCGTCGTAGGCTTTGATTTCATTTGTCCATCTGTTTTCCTTAATAAGATGGTGGCTGAAACTGCCTTCGTGGACAATGACCAGATGCCCCTTCAAATCACTACCTGTATGGATGTTCTGCGGTTGACCCTGAGGAGCGACCACACTGTGGGTGAAAAGTTGGACGATATTCTTGCTGTAATGGGAATTTCCTCTGGAGAATGAGGCATCCATGCGGAGCATAAGGTCGGACTTGCCGCTTTTCAGGTCGGCTTGTGCTTCAAGTGTAGGCTTCAGTTTAATGATATAAGGAATGTCGAGTTCCTTGAAGATGAGCTTGAGAAGGTCAATGTTATACCCGTCAGGTTCACCGTTCTCATTCAGGAAAACGTATGGCCACAAGTCCCACGCATCCTCGTAAATCAGTGGATGTTCTTCGTTGAATTCCTTGATAGTATCGTTTATAACGGCTTGTGCTCTGGCAGTAGAAATGAAAAACAAGAAATGTAAAGTGAAAAGTATCGGTAAATACTTTAGCAATCTATACATTTTATATTTATATATGTTTCCTCTCATAATCCAATACTTTTCAACTCTCACATTTAATTATCTCACATGGCACCTTTATCCAGAAAGTAGAACCGCAGCCATCACCCTCTGACTCAACTCCTATCTGTCCATGAAAACCGTCAGCAATGGCTTTGCAGATGGATAGTCCAAGGCCTGTGCCCTGTACGAAATCGTTGAGCTTGACGAAGCGGTCGAAGATCTTCGACTGATGCTCCTTTGGAATGCCCGCGCCCGTGTCCTCACAGTATATGTATAGGCTTTGGTCTTCGTAGCGGTATCCCACCTTAATATGTCCCTGATGGGTATACTTGACAGCATTGGTAACGAAGTTGGTGATTACTTGCTGGATACGCCCCATGTCGATGTTGGTAATGAATGTCGTGTAGGGATTGTCTTCGACAAATATTACGCCAGGTTCCTGTACACGTGATTTCAGCGAATTGCATACATCATCGAAATTCTTGGCGAAGTCTACTTCGCGCGGCTCAATCTTGATACCGCTTTCGTCAAGCGACGAGAGGGCCAGAATGTCGTTGATGAGTCTCATGAGCATGTCGCAGTTGTTCATGATGACACGGATGATTTCTTGCTTCTCCTCTGGCGTGGAGAGTAAGGGCAGCACGTCGGAGAAACCGACGATGGAGTTTAGCGGTGTGCGTATCTCATGGGTCATGTTAGCCATGAATACCGACTTCAGGCGTCCGGAGTCATTGGCACGCTCCGTCTTTCGTTTCAGCTCCTCCTGTTTCTCAACGAGGTCGTTGACGTTTCTGACGATACCGTAGGAGCCTTCCAAGCGGCCGTCTTTGTCGAAGAAGGGCGTACTGTCGATGATGTTCCACTGCAAGTCCTCGCCTTGATGGAAGAAAGGATGCATGAGTGTCATGGTGGTCTGCGGGATATTGAAGAATTTCTCGGGTTCCTCCAACCCCTTCCTGAACGGACTGTCAATGAAATGCTCTATCAACTCGTCAAAGTCCATCTGACTTTCAGGTGTGCTGAGTGACTTATAGAAATAACATTGGCGCTTGGAGAAACTTGTGCGGAAGAAGCGCATGTTAAAAGTTTCCATCAGATACTGAATCTCATTCTCATACTGCTGAATGGCCTTGTTTGCGCGACGGATGTCAAGATCGTTCTGTTTGTTCTGTAGATAGAGTTCACGCTCTTGGGTAACGTCACGGATGGCAAAGGTAATATAGAAGAGTTCTCCATTGTCATTATAGATAGGGTGTATCCGGATTTCTGTATAGCAATTCACACCTCGCTCAATGATAATGCTCTTTGTGCAGAAATAGAGGTCTTCCACATGTCGATTATATAGCAGAGGGCGGAAGGTTGGCATGTCGAACAAGGTGTTTTTGTAGAAGAAAGGATCATCTTCCGACTGGAATTTCAATAACTCGCGCATTTTTTTGTTAGCTGTGAGCAAATGTCCTTCTTTGTCATAAAAGGCAAGCCCCGTGATAGACTGCTCAAAGACCATTTGGTATTTGTCTTCCATTTTCTGTTCTTCTTGCTCTTGCAGTATCTGTTCCGTGCAGTCTGTCATAGTGCAGAAGATGTTTTTGACCTTTCCTGTAGCCTTATCGTTCTCGGCGATGCCTTGATCGTGCATGTAGCACCACTGACCAAGCCGTTTCTGTCCACTCATGTCCCAGCGGAAGACACATTCGTCGGTCTGAGTCTCTCCACAGTATAACCGTTTGATGAAGGCTTTGAAAATATCAAGGTCGTCAGGATGTATCAGATTCAAACTCGCTTCATAGCTCATTCCGTCTTCGGGTAGCAGGTCGCCGTGCAGGTTGAAGGCGTACTTTCTGGAAATGTTGAGTTTCAACACGTAGTTTTTGCCCATGTCAAGGGTGTGCTGCATGATGGCTGATATCTCCCTGCTCTCTCTGACACTTTTCCGGATGCGCAGAAGAAAAAGCCGGTTGATGGCCCATGCTATCAGGATGGCGATGGTTATAATAAATAACATCAATACCAAGATAGCGTTAGGCTTTATATCGGCGAGGATTTGTATGTGTAAGAGTAATATGCTCATGTCTGTCTTGTTCTATTTGGTAGCATGTTCTGTACTCTTCTCCATAGCGGTCATTTCGCAGGGTATAATGACATAGACGGTGGCGCCTTTCCCCTCCTCAGACTGGATTTCAATGGAACCGCCCATCTGCCTAATCATTTCCTGAATGATGGGCATGTTAAGGCCGCTTCCCTTACCCCGGATAACATCGTCGTGGACAAAGCGATCAAATACGTGCGACAGGGCCTTCTTGCTCAGCCCTCTGCCTGTATCTTCAATGGTAATGTTTAACTCGCCATGGCGATAGTCGTATTTTGCGCGGATAGTGCCAGTTTCAGTCATCCTGGCTGATGTACTGCATATTTTCGAAATGACGGAGCCCAGATGTTGTTCGTCAATTTTCACTATCAGCCGGCTGTAGGGGTTCTCTACAGACACTTTTACTCCAGGGGCGATGTTGGACCAACCCATGTAGCAGAAACCGTCGAAGAGCTTTGAGAAGTCACACTCAGTGTAATTATATTCTACCATCTTGGCATCGAGTCGTGAGATGAACAGGATATCGTTGACAAGTGCCAGCAGTTCTCTGGTGTTGCGCTTTATCTCATCGGCAAAGACTGGCTCATCCTCTTCATCGTGAGGGCTGTTGAATAACTCTGCAAAACCGAGCACCGCATTCAGAGGTGTACGGATCTCGTAGCTCATGTTTAATAAGAATGTGTTCTTCAATTCTTCTGTTTCTTGGGCTTTCTTGGTTTCCTTGATCAGCATCTGCTCTGTATAGACCGTTTCCGACTCGTTGCGGCACATACCGAAATAATGACTGATAAGTCCGTCTTTTCCCATGACTGGCACCATCTTGAATGAGAGGTATATGTTACGTCTCTGTTCGTCGTGGAAACGTGTCTGGATTGTCACCGAAATGATGCCTGGTGTACGGTGGTCCATTCTAAGAAGCAACCCGCGGGCCTTCGTCCGCTCGTTCTCGGCAACAAGTGATACACAACGGATTTGTGACAGGTGATATTGGGCTTTGTTCAGGTCACTGAATACTATAAGCTCATGATTTTCGGGGTGGTAGTTGACGAGTCTTACACCACTGATCTTCAGTGAATAGTTAATGTTGTTGATATAGTCTTCAATGTCGCTGGTGGTCTTTTTCAATAACTTACTGTCTTCCCGTTGCCGGTGATGAGATTCAACCATCTCTGTGATATTACGTCCGGCGGTGACGAATCCAAGTTGTTGACCATCTTTGCTACGCACGGAATTCACAGTGGCTTCGTAATAGATCCTCCCGCCGACCGTGAGTTCTGGAATTCGTTCGTCCTCATGCTTCACCTTGTCAATATCAGTAATTGATGACAATAAGGTATATTCCAGATTCTCCAGATCCAGATCCCGGTAGGATGGTACGTCGTGAATGTTGACATGACGATTCAGTAAGGCTTCTCGGTCCTTGATGCCAAAGGTTTCGCAAGCCTTGTCGTTTATGTCAACCAACCAGCCGTTTGCATCGTAGTAAATCATGTCTACCAGCGAAGAGTAGAATACTGTGTGGTATTGCAGTGCCAGATTGCTGGCTTTTTCCTTTCTTTGTCTGCTTTCCGTGATGTCGCGCTGGATGCCAAGTAGAACCTTTGGCTTTCCTTTACTGTCGCGTCGCAGTACTGTAATGTTGACCTGGAAAAGCTGTTGTGGCTCTCCATTTTGTGGCATACTGCCATTAATCTCAATCGTGTCTTGTTCCTTTTCTCTATTGTGCACAGAGTCGACAATCTTGCGTAATTTACTGAAATCATCACGGTCGAAGAACTGTGAGAAGTCTATGGGCGCATAGTCTTTCCTGTTCTCCTCCTTGGCTGAGAATAGGGAAAAGATACGTTTGTTTACATCATAAGTCCAAACTTGTGTTTTGTTTGACAATAGTACAAGGGCAAGTTGCGTGTTCAGTTGTTTTGTGTGATTGCTTACTTCTTGCTGCCGGAAATAGAAATACCTGTTGATAAATGCCATAGCGAACACGCAGATTATCAAAGCAGCTACGAGATATACCGACAGATGTGGAATGTCGGTAATAGTGTCCATTTTCTCAGCCTGAGCCCGAGCTATAGTGGCTATGGCTGATAGAAGGACTATGGCCTTCGTACGTGAAATATAGCAGCAGTCCATTTTTATTTCAGGCAGTTATAGTTTTGCAAAGATAGGCAAAAGAGATTAAATAACAAAATAATAACAGAAAAAAAACTCATATTACCCCGATTTTAGATTGATTTGCATCCATTTTTCACCTTTTTCTATCAAAAATTTGGAAGTTTCAGAGAATTTCTGTACTTTTGTCAACAGAAAGCTAAAACTTATAGATTATGATTGATGTTAAAGAAGTTTTGAAGAAGAGCGAGGAGCGTATGGAGATGGCAGCCCTGTTCCTCGAGGAAGAGTTGAATCGTATTCGTGCAGGTCGTGCTAATGTCGCAATCCTGGATGGAGTGCGTGTGGAATCCTATGGCTCGCGAGTTCCATTGAATCAAGTTGCCAATGTAAGTGTTCCCGATCCCCGTACGATTGCTATCAAACCATGGGATCGTAAGGAGATTCGTAACATCGAGAAGGCTATTATGGATTCCGATGTAGGCATCACACCAGAGAACAATGGTGAAGTGATTCGTCTGAACATTCCTATTCCTACGGAGGAGCGCCGCCGTGACCTCACTAAGCAATGTAATAAGATAGCCGAAAAAGCGAAAGTAGAGGTGCGCAATGTACGGGCCGATATCAAAGATAAGCTGAAAAAGGCTATTAAAGACGGTCTTTCGGAGGATAATGAGAAGGATGCCGAGTTGGAACTCCAGAAGATTCACGACAAGTTCATCAAGAAAATAGATGAGCTGATAGATGCAAAGAACAAGGAGATAATGACCGTATAGCAGCCTATAGTGGTTCCCACTGTTAGGCGGGAACTTCTGCATTATGAAAGGACTCGTCATTAAGAATACAGGCAGCTGGTACACCGTCCGCCTTGACGATGGCCAGTTGCTTGATTGTAAGGTGAAAGGTAATTTCCGTTTGCGAGGTATTCGAAGCACTAATCCTGTTGCCGTAGGAGATTGCGTAACTGTCGCTCCGAACCAGAATGGAACAGCCTTTATTACTGAGATTGAGGACCGTCGCAACTACATCATCCGTAAAAGTATCAATCTCTCCAAGCAAAGCCATATCATTGCCGCTAACGTGGATCAGGCATTGTTGGTCATAACTGTAATCAGTCCGCAGACCTCCACGACCTTTGTTGACCGTTTTCTAGCTTCTGCAGAGGCTTATCGGGTACCAGTGGTGCTTGTCTTCAACAAGACCGATCTTCTTGACGCAGATGACCTGCACTATCAGCAGATGCTGATTACGCTTTATGAGACCATCGGCTATGAGTGTCGTGCTATTTCTGCAGAAACTGGTGATGGTGTCGACGACCTCCGTCAGTTATTGGAGGGTAAGATAACCTTACTTAGTGGCAATAGTGGCGTAGGCAAATCTACACTCATCAATCGTCTTGTGCCAGATGCCCACCTCCGTACGGCAGAGATTTCCGATGCTCACCAAACGGGACAACACACCACCACTTTCTCTGAGATGATTCCTTTGGATGGGGGATGGGTCATCGATACACCGGGCATCAAAGGCTTTGGCACCTTTGATATGGAGCCAGAAGAACTTACAGGCTATTTCCGTGAGATATTCCGTTTTTCTAAAAACTGCCGTTTCTCAAACTGTACGCACACCCACGAGCCAGGTTGTGCTGTACTTCAAGCTTTAGAGAACCACTACATTGCCCAAAGCCGTTACCAAAGTTATCTCTCCATGCTTGATGACAAGGATGACAGCAAATACCGCGAAGCCTATTGACTGAGAATAGAGCTACTTGACGATTTTCTTTCCGCCAACGATATAAATACCGCGAGGCAGACCTTCAAGCGAGGTTGACCCCTGACGGATTAAGCGGCCATTCATATCGTAGATAGCATTGGGATACTGTTCGGGGCGAGTCACGTCGAGGATGCCATTGGCAAACACGTTATAGCAAATAGGTTCAATGACGAGTTTATCGCATTTCTCCGGCATTTGCAAACTCAACTCTTTACCCAAATACTCTTTACTTGTGGTTGATGTGCCGCTTGTTTCTTGTATCCACCAACCTATCTGTTCTCTTCCTTCGATGGGCTTGGCCTCGATATGAATTTGGTAGCCGGGATAGAATTTACCGTCGAAGCGTTGCTCAGATAAACTGATGTTGTTGAACAATACCTCCTTCAACGGATTCTCTTTCTGACCGATGTTGATGGAAAGGGGAATAGGCGTACCGACCTTGTAATAGCTACCCACTTGTTTATAGAATTCATCAGTGCGGTATTTTAGCCATTCGTTGACGTGATCCATTTCCTTCTGATAGTCTGGATTCTTGCTGATGCGACTTCTGTGGAAGGGGTATTCATATTTGATCTGTTCATACATGGAATCCCAGGTCTTATGAATGCCTTTCTCGTTAAGGAAATCTCCCATGTAGATGGCGCAACGCTCAATAAACATGTCTCGGAATTCCTTGATTTCCATTAACTGGCGGAAAAGCAAAGTGTATGGATAGTCGTTGGCTCCCCAACTCCACAAATCATCGTAGTTCGGATTGTAGAACCACCAGAATATTTTGTAGTTATATGAAATGTTATATAGCCCCAAGGAATAGTCTACGTCTTTGGCAATCCAACGCCAGCGACCATCGTCTGTACGTGGACGCCACATAACAGTATTATTACCGGGGAAGTCGACGTTGTTGTGATAAAGACTTAAGATCATGTAGTTTATAAATTCCTTGCAGTCCATCCATTGCTCAAATTCCTGCAAAGTGTGGCCTGCCTGGTTATAGAAATTCTTGAATCTGATCATGTTGTCCTCGTCACCTTCTTTGAGATTGTCCCAGTTCTCAAACAAGTCAATGTCCTCAAGTCCGTCGTAGTTCGTATAGATATTGTCTTCGTTGCCTCGTTCCCTGATATTGAGCATACTGTAATATTCTCCGTTAATGTAGACAATGGCAGGGCGCCAAGCTTGCCAGTCGAGGTCAGTATGTTCTCCCATGTTGCGCTGTACGATAGCATCGCGCATAAAGAGGGAGTTAAAATCATTCCCGGCATTACGCAGTGCAAGCGATTTGAAGTCCGTGAGTCCAGGTTTTTGGTCTGGAAAAAATTCATAAGAGAACCTTTTTGTACCAAAGCGCTTGTTGGCATAGATCATCAGCGTCTTTCTTGAGAATTCTCGGGTGGTGCCACCGCCTACGCGTGTCTCACTAAGCTGATTGATAATGCTGTTGGTGTTTTCCCCCTCAAAATATTCAATATTGGCTGGACGTCGCCAGTCGTGGTGATTTGTCAAAACGCTTGTCTCGTTATTGGGGAAAATGCCAATCCACTCATTATTGAAATAGTCGTCATCTGTGACGATAGAGATAACGGGTAATGTCAATTTGCGGGGGAATTGGATATAGGAATGGGTTGTTGAACGCGGTGACAACCAACCGTCACAGATGAGTTTAGCTCGAATCACACCAGTTGATGGAATTAAAATTGGACCAGTGTATCTCCGGCTGTTGGCTGTTGGCTCTTCTCCGTTAGTCGTATAATAGATGGTTGTTCCTTGTGGAGAACCTTCAGGCAATGACAACTCCAACTGGATGATTCGCGCATCGGTGCGAATGGATCCGACCTCACTGAAAATGGGTTCTCCTAAGATGTGATCTCCTTCACAAATCTGGCCGATGTTCGACTCGTCGGGTGTAGCAAGCAACTGATATCCCCAAATGTCTTCACCATCGGTTCTACGGCCATAAGCGATATTGGGCGCGGGTTGTTTCTTCATACCCACCACTTGGTCAATAACTGTGTTTCCCTGAAACAGGTAAATTTCACAGTCTTTGCCTGATTCCAGACGGAAAGAGGTGTGCAGGCCGTCTGCTTCTTTGTCGCAATAGATCAACTGGTGTCCTCCATATGGTATTGTGATGGCAGGGAGAGACCACGCTTCATTGGGGTCGGGGGTTATACCAATCTTGTAATCCGAAAGTTCTGCTGCATTTGGACCTGCATTGTAAATCTCCACCCAAGAGTCTGGGAATTCATTGAGATCATCCATGATCAGATCGATGTTCGACTGCATGAACTCGTTGATGACAAGCTTAGTATTTTGTGCTGAAACAGTGCCGATGGAGCATAAAACCACCGCCAAAGTGATAAATTTGATATATTGACTTCGTACCATGTCTTACAATTGAGGGTGCAAAGTTAGTTAATTAATTATAATACATTATTATATATATACCTGCATTTAATACTTTATATATAAATTTTTGCTATGTTAACAATGTGCTTATCTGATGACTATCTTCCTGTTAACAATATAAATACCCTTTGGTAGACCCTCCAATGAGGTGGTTCCTTGCCGGATGATTCGACCGTTAATATCGTAGACGTTGCCTGACTTAAGGTCTGGAGTGGTTGTGATAGTACCGATGCCGTCTGGTGAGCCAGCGATGGCGGTTATTGTTAGTTTACTGCAGTCAGGCATCTCCATGGATAGTTGGCTACCGGATACCTCACGGGTAGTTGTGGAGCCGTTTTTTAGTGTTTCGGCAATACGCCATCCGGCAATAGTCTGTTCGTCGGTACTGCTCTCAAGATTAATGATCCGGTCGGCGAAGAACTTGCCTTCAAACGTGTTATTGGAGAGACTGACACCGTTGAAACTGAGACCACCGAAAGATTCTTCCTCGTTTTCTGTGTTGATAGTCAACGAGATGGGCGTGCCAAGACTGAACTGTGTTCCGATGTGCTTGTACATCTCTGCTGTGCGCTTGGCAAGCCAGTTGCGGGCGTCGCGCAGGTCGTTGTCGTAGACAGGCCACCAAGGGTTGCCGTATACAGCGTCGTGGTGGTGCTGGTATTCGTCCTTTATCAGCTCGTACATAGGGTCCCAGATGGCGCGAATGCTTTTCTCGTTGAGGAAGTCTCCCATATAGATGCAGAGCCTGTCAATCATCTCACGGCGGAAGTCCGTGTCTTCCATGATGTTACGGAAGAGTCGTGTGGATTCCTCTGTGATGGAGAAGTTGATGCTGTTGTACTCAGAGCTGGAGGGGTTGTACATTTGTTTTAGGATGTTGTGAGTCGGTTTGTGCCCATAGAGTCCCATGGCATAGTCGACATCCTTGGCAATCCAACGCCATCGCCCATTGTCCGTACGCGGTCGCCACATGACGTTGTTATTGCCAGGGAAGTCCAGATTGCAGAAGTAGAGGTTCATCGCCATAATGTTGATATACTCATCCACGTCGATCCACTTGGCATACTCTTCGAGCGTGTGTCCTTTTTCCTTGTAGAACGCAGTGAAGGCGTCGAAGGAGTCTTTCGTGCCTTCTTTCAGTTCGTCGTTCTCAATGAGGTCAATGTCCTCCAAGCCGTAGTTGGTCTCGATGTTGTTCTCGTTGGCCCGCTCACGGATATTCAGCATACAATAGTAGGCACCGTTGATGTAGATGGCTGCAGGCCGCCAAGCCTGCCAGTCGATGTCTGTATATTTGGCCATGCTGAGCTGGCAGATGGCGTCGCGCATATAGAGACCGTCGCGGTCGTTACCACCATTGCGGAGCACCACCGACTTGAAGTCAGTCACTCCCGGTCGCTGATCAGGGAAGAACTCATAGTCGAGTTTCTTTTGCCCGAACCGTTTGTGGGCATAGACGGCCATCGATTTACGCGAGGCGTCTCTCGACCATCCTCCAGTCACTCGTGTCTCGCAGAGCTGGTTTAGCCGTGATGGTTCTTCCTCGGCATCGAAGAGCTCGATGTTCATCGGGCGCCGCCAGTTATGGGGATTATCGTGGTCGTTGTTGTTGGCAAAAATGCCAATCTTTGCGTCGTTGAGGTATTTGTCGTCGATGCTGATGCTGATGATGGGGATAGTCACTTTACGGTCGTGGCGGATATACGACTGTACGCTGCTCACGGGCGAAAGCCAACCCTCACAGAAAAGTTTGGCGCGAACGGTCATCGACTTGTTAATGCCGATGCCGGCGGAGGTGTGTTTAGGACTGTTGACTGTGGGCTCAGTACCGTTGGTGGTGTAGCGTATCACAGTTCCTTCAGGTGCTCCTTCAGGCAGCGACAGTTTGAGCCTGAAGCTGTGCGTGCCGTTCACCACATGTCCTTTTTCGCTGAATACCGGTTCGCCGAGGATGTGATCGTGGTCGCACACCTCGCCGCTGTTGGCTTTGTTAGGCGTTGGTGTCAGCTGATAACCCCATTCGTTGCTGCCGTCGGTCTTGCGGCCATAAGCAATGTTGGGTGCGGGTTGTTTGGCCAGGCCTTCCACCTTGTCAACAATCTGATCGTCGCAAAATAGGTAGACGTTACAGCCTTTGCCCGATTCCAATCGGAACGGAGTGTGCAGTTTGCTGCCTTCCTTGTCGCAACACACGATGACGTACTTCCCTGGAGCAATGGTTTTGTCAGTCAGCTTCCAGGCCTCTTTGGCATCGGATGTTGTGCCAAGACTATAGCTGCCTAGGTTGATACTGGCCGTACCAGGGTTGTAGAGTTCTACCCATGAATCGGGGAAGTCGTTCAGGTCGTCCATCCAACAGTCGATGTTCGACTGCATCAGTTCGTTGATTACCAGGTGTTCGTCTGTGCCGCTCTCCTGTTCGTCAGCCATTACCGTAGTGCTAGCTGCCAGCAGCAGAGGCAGGAGCAGGTATCTTGTTGTCTTGTTCATGTTTTGGTCCGATTTATAATTGCGGGTGCAAAGGTACTAATTATTTTCATGATAACGTGCCTTTATACCTTATTTATTTTATAGGGGACCGTCTGAATGTAACAAACAAAAAACTATATGTAACAATAAGGATTGCTCCTGTCTCTGGCTGTTCTTGGGAAAGGGTCATCCAATCTGGATTTCGTAGCGCGACATGAACGAGGCTCCAGGCTGCAGGTGGTTCATGAGGGGCTTGACCTTGAACTCACCTTTGAAGCCGCGAGGATCGCCGATACCGTACCAAGGCTCAATGCAGACGAAGGGTGCCTGCTTGCCGAAAGGACTCCAGAAAGCGATGACGGGAGTGCGGAAGGTGACGGTAACCTCTGGTTCGCCGCCTGCTCCCAATAGCTCTGCACAATGCAACTGGCACTTGTGAACCTTGATGGAGTCGTTGCGCCAAGTGTTGTCAGAGAACTCCATGATACCGTTCTCAGCCTCGACGAAGGGCACCTCGTCCATCTCGTGCGAGCCGTCGCCATAGCTGTGGAGGGCGTCCATTGGCTCCTTGTTGTCAAGACGGATGCGTCCGTATTGGTTCTCGCCAGCCTTCATGCCAGGCACGTTGAAGGCAGGATGGCCGCCTATCTGGAAGTGGATCTCGCGAGTGTCTGTGTTGTGGACGTGCCAGATGACACCTATTATATTATTGTCGAGCACATAGCTGACGCTGAGGGTGAAGTCGAAGGGATAGACTTTCTTGGTATCCTCAGAGGATTCGAGGGCAAAGGTGACCTTTCTTTCGCTATGGCCGATGAGTTTGAACTCGGCATCGCGGGCAAAACCATGTCGAGGCAAGTGATATTCCTTCCCGTCCACACGATAGGTCTCGTCGTTGACTGAGCACACGATGGGGAAGAGGATGGGTGAGCGGCGAGGCCAATACTTGGGATCTCCCTGCCACAGGTATTCCTTACCGTTGGTGTCCTTGATGCTCTGGAGCTCGGCTCCTTTCTCCGATACGACGATGGAGAGTCGTTCGTTCTTTAGTTCTACCATATTATTTTGCTTTATAGATGAGTATCGAAAATACAACAAATATCAGTAAGATAATGCCCACGACCGCCAAGATGAGGATGGGCGATGGTGATGACATGCCCAACAGGGTGTAGATGACGGCCAGAGGTGTCAATAAGAAGGTGATGCCCGCCATTCGGACACAACGGATGGCAAGTTCCACCTGATGGATATTGGTAATCTTGAAAGGCATATTGATGTGTCGCGGGAAGTAGGCGATGGCCATACAGACGACGGCTCCTATTGTCAAGATGATGCAAGGGGTGATGATACCTGTGGGCGAGCCATAGGCATTAGGCTTCCCTGAAGCATCGAAATGGGTGGGTACGACGTCTGGAGCACGATGGATCATCCAGATGATGATGCCCCAGACGATGATGGCCAAAATGACGAAAGCCACTTCAAAGACCGTCGCCTCTGTGGTACGATGCACCTTGACAGTCTTCAGATCAAAACTATTCTTCTTTTCCATTCTTCTGCTTTGTCTTACATTGGTGGGAGTTTCCGTACCGCCAGTATCGTTGCTGCGGTGCAAACAACACCTACAACTATTATTGTGATCGCGAAGGCTGATACGCTCATGACATGAGATGTAAACAGTACTATCAGCATGGCCAGGAGCATGAACTGCAGAGCCATAATCAATATCAATGCTTTTTTCCTATTCATCGTTTTCTTCTGTTGGGGTTTGTTGTTTCTTTTTGGGCAGGCGTTTTGCCTTGCGCAGGGCTTCGGTGATGATCCATTGCAGCTGGCCATTGGTACTGCGGAACTCATCAGCAGCCCAGGCCTCTATGGCGTTCATCGTCTCAGCGTCGACGCGGAGGATAAAACTCTTACTCTTCTTTTCAGACATATCTATCTTTTTTTATGACATAAGAACTTGTGTCTACTTATTTCTTAGGCATAAGGACAAAAGAACATATTTTTTAATCCGTCTTTCCTGCGAAAGCATGAAGTCCTTGTGCCTTTATGCCTAAGACCTGTTCTTCTGTCTAATGGTTCAGCGTGCCTGTATTCACGACGGGCTGGGCAGATTCGTCGCCGCAGAGCACCACGAGCAGGTTAGACACCATAGCTGCCTTTTTGTCGTCGTCGAGGTCGACGATATTCTCATTCGAGAGCTTGTCGAGAGCCATCTTCACCATCGATACGGCACCCTCTACGATCTTTTCGCGGGCTGTGATGATGGCCGAAGCTTGCTGGCGACGGAGCATCACGGCAGCAATCTCTGGGGCGTAGGCCAGATAGTTGATGCGGGCTTCTACCACCTCGATGCCTGCAAGAGCCAGTCGCTCGTCGAGCTTCTGTTCCAGCTGCTCGTTGATCTCGTCGGCACTTGAGCGCAAAGTGGGTTCGTCGTGCTTGTTGTCCTCATCGTCGTAGGCATATTGGCCTGCTACTTGTCTGAGTGCAGCGTCGCTCTGTACGCGGACGAAGTTCTCCAGGGCGTTCATCAGCCCTTTGGTGTCTGAGCCGACGGCATTGGGGTTGGCGGCCATCGTCTGCGAGTCTACCTCGAAGAGGGCCTTGTAGGTGTCCTTCAGTTTCCATACGAGCACAAGGCCGATCATCACGGGATTGCCCGTCTTGTCGTTCACCTTGATGGGCTCTGCGTCGAGGTTGCGGGCTCGGAGGGATACTTTTTTCGTGCCGTAGAAGGGATTGATCCAGAAGAATCCCGTCTGCGAGAATGTGCCGCCGTACTTGCCAAACCACGTGGTCACCTTGGCCTCATTGGGCTCGAGCATCATCAGTCCGCACCACATTATTATATTAATAAGGAGTAGCAGGATGCTTCCTCCCAGCATCCAGCCACCTGTTTGGCCGTTGCTCGCGTCGAGCTGGATGATACTGTACACGATGCCGACGAGCGACAAAATCAGAACTACGAAGTTGACGAACAGCATCAGGAAGCCGTTCATCACCAAACCTTTGAATGTAAATTCTTTATTCTCCATAATGATTAAGTTTAAAATGATATCAATTTGATATCGCAAAGATATGGTAAAATTCTGAATTGGCAATGGGTTTGGTTGATTTTTTAATATGATTTAACAGAAACAAGGCTGGCAGTTCTGCGTGGGTCGTCTCTCTATACACTCTGCATGGTTACAATTGTAACCATGCGGTTTTTCTTGTCTTCGGAAACGAAATTATTTTACACACTGAAAAATCGTAGGGCAAACTCGGACTTTAGGCTAAGTAAAGTGGGGGTTTAGATAGACTAAAGTCGGAGTTTACTGCCTGTAAAGTCCGAGTTTACTTAGCCTAAATTTTGGGTTTTGTAACTGCTTGTGCGCCAAATAGATATAGAGTTGCCTCTGAAAATAGACGGATTTTGAAATTTTTTGACACTTTTTCGCCGTTTCCAACCTGATGGTCACATGGTTACAGCTGTAACCGCGTGACCGTTTAACATGTTTTATTCCCATTCTTTTCGGTAAATGGAATATTTGTGCTAACTTTGTGGCCGATTATATATAATAAGGTGAAATGCGAATTAAGTATCTGATTATAGTCATGTCCCTGATGCCCTTGGCTGCTTCAGCCGAGGGTGGCGAGGCGAAAAAGAGTCAGAACTTCGTGGCGAAAAGCCTGATGTGGGTGAAGACGCTCATCGACTCGATGGCTGTGGCCAACATCGACCGCAGCTATATCGAGCAGCCAAAGCTCCCCTGGGCCGTAGAGCTCCGAACATCCATCAGCCAGTCGTATATGAAGGTGTCGTCAGACTGGCCTCTGCCTGAGGGCAATACGCTGAAGTTCGACGCTCTGAGCGATAACGGATTCTCTACCTCTGTGGGAGCCTGGGTGGGCTATCGCGGCTACGGGTTCGGCCTCTCGAAGGAACTCTCAAGCGGAAGCGGCTCCACCTTGTCGTTTGGCGCCATGGGTGGAAGTTTCGGCATCAACCTGCGCATCAATTCTTATCGCAGTCATCAGCCAGAGGTCTCGATAGACGTTGATGTGGCTGGGGAAAAGTTCTCAGACAGGGACAAGGTGGATCTCGACGACCCTATCGACGTGAGAACCCTCTTTATCGACGGCTATTATATGTTCAACGGCAAGCACTTCTCTTATGCCGCAGCCTACGACCAGTCGCTCATCCAGCGTCGTTCGGCAGGTTCGCTCGTGGCTGGGCTGATGTACTATCACTCACGAGTCTCCTACGACGATGACTCCAACTGGCCAATGGTGCAGCTGATGAATGGCGTGGGGAAGACGAAGCTGACTCAGGGCAGCATAGGCTTGGGCTATGCCTATAACTGGGTGCCGGCAAGAGGGTGGCTCGTAAGCGCGCAGGCGATGCCCATGCTGGCGCTGTACAACAGAATGAATGTCTATACCTATAGTCTTATCGGGGAAGACGGCTTACCGTTTGAGAAAAGCGAGAACGAATATGATGAATATACGCTTGTGGAGAAGGACGTGACGAAGACCAACAATCGTGTCACTTGGAATTTCGACGCCCGTTTCTGCGTGTGCTATAACTGGAGTCGCTGGTATGTGCGAGCCTATGCTCATTATAACCGTTTCAGCTACAGTAATGATGATGAAAAAGGACGGCTGACAGACTGGACAGCCTATGCCTCGCTCGGCTTTAGATTCTGAGAAATGAAAATGACAGGTGAAGATTTGGAGAATAAACGGATAGCCGTGCTGCTCTCAGGCGGTGTCGACAGTAGTGTCGTGGTGTACGAATTTGCGCGTCTCGGCCTGCATCCCGACTGTTTCTATATCAAGATAGGTCCTGAGGAAGAGGAGGAGTGGGACTGCTCCTCGGAGGAGGACCTCGAGATGGCAACGGCTGTGGCTCATAAGTACGGCTGCAGGCTGGAGGTTGTAGACTGCCATCAGGAGTATTGGGACCAGGTGACGAAGTATACGATGGATAAGGTGCGCGCTGGTTTGACGCCCAATCCCGATGTGATGTGCAACCGTCTCATCAAGTTTGGCGCCTTCAGCGAGAAACGTGGCAAGGACTATGACCTCATCGCTACTGGCCATTATGCCCAGACAGAAACGGAGGAGATCAGGGAAAAGGTGAATGGTGAATGGGTGGATTCTACCTATAAGTGGCTCTGCACGAGTCCTGACCCTGTGAAAGACCAGACTGACTTCCTCGCGCAGATCTACGACTGGCAGCTGAAGAAGGCTCTCTTTCCCATAGGCCACTATATGAAGGACGAGGTGCGTGAGATAGCCGAGCGTGAGCACTTGGTGAATGCCAAAAGGAAGGACTCGCAAGGTATCTGCTTCTTGGGGAAGATCAATTATAACGACTATATTCGGCGTTATCTGGGTGAGCAACCTGGCGACGTGATCGAGATGGAGACGGGTCGTCGCATCGGAGAGCATAAGGGCCTATGGTTCCACACAATAGGTCAGCGCAAGGGTATGGGCTTCGGTGGCGGTCCCTGGTTTGTGGTTAAGAAGGACGTGGCAAAGAATATTCTTTACGTTTCGCATGGCTATGACCCTGAGACGGCCTATAAGCAGGATTTCCCTGTGCACGATTTCCATTTTCTCACAAAGTGCCTGACACCTTGTGAGGTGACTTTTAAGATTCGCCATACGCCTGAGTATCATCCAGCTACATTGGCATGGACGGGCGATCATGAATTTGTCGTACATTCCAAGGAGAGAATCCACGGTGTTGCGCCAGGACAGTTCTGCGTCGTCTATGACGAGAACCATCATCGTTGCCTTGGTTCCGGCGAGATTACCCTTTAGCGATAGACGGTGATGCTGCCTCCGTCGCTCTGGCAGTATTTCCGAAGCAGATCCTGAATGAACTGGGCATTGGCAACGACACGTTCCTCGTTGCCGTCATAACCGTTGATAAGAACCATGAGATGAGTGGTGCCGAGTGTCATCTTCGTGCGCTCGTGGTCGCTGGTGGGAGTGCCGACACCACCCTCTGCATCTCGATATACGGGCAGGCCGGCAATGTTGATGATGCCTCTGCCGATACCCTCGTAAGGTTCTCCCTCACGACCTACTCCCAATGTCAGCGTGTCGCCCACGAACTTGTCTGCATCAAAGCCTCCGATGCTGTAGCCGAAAGCGATGGAGGCAAGGTTTACAAGGTCTACGAGGGTGTCTATCTGGTAGAGTTCCTTGCCTTGCAGCATCCTGCGGATAAGTTGTTCGCTGGCAGGACGATAGCGCGAGGGATCCTTTCCGCAGGCCTTGTAGACGTTGCGGGTGGCAGCGATGCCTGGTAATTGCTTTAGACTTTCCGTCGTCAGTTCCTGACGGAATCTGTCTTCGAGGGCATGGATCTCGTCCCAGAGGGCTTCACTATAAGGACTGTTCGTGACCTGTGCCTCGACAGCGGCCCCTACAAAGGTGGGGCACACGCTCTCTATTTCCTGCGATACGATGATCTTCATTTCCTGAGTATGTCTTCCACTACCTTAGGGAAGTATTTCATTTCCAGTTGGTGTTCCTTCTCGGCAATGTCGTCGACGGTGTCTTCAGGCGACAGACTGACACGGAACTGTGCGATGATCTCTCCTGCATCGCAAACAGGAGTCACCCAGTGTACGGTCATGCCTGTTTCCGATTCTCCCGCAGCTTTCACGGCCTCGTGCACATGATGCCCCCACATGCCCTTACCCCCGTATTTCGGGAGTAGTGCAGGGTGGATGTTGATGATCTTGTGGGGATAGGCCTCGATGAGGAAATTGGGTACGAGTGGCAGGAATCCTGCCAGCACGATGAAGCCGATGTCATACTTTTGCAACAGCGGCATCATCACATCAGGGTTGTTCAGTTCAGCTTTCGGCGTGATGGCTGTGGGCACTCCAAGGCGCTCTGCCCTTACGAGGGCATAGGCATCAGGCTTATTGCTCACCACCAACGAGACTTTCACATTCTCGGAGTCTGCAAAGTGTCTGATCAGGTTCTCGCAGTTCGTCCCACTACCCGATACGAAAATGGCGATGTTCATTCTTTTGTTTATAGTTTATAGTTTAAAGTTTATAGTTTATAGTTGATTACTTCTATAGGTAGGTGAATGGCTTGCAAGGTCATCATCTATAAACTATAAACCATCAACTATAAACTATAATCTGATAGAGCATCTTATACCAGATGTTCTATCAGATCAGCTCTGTCGCCAGGCAGCATGTCGATAACAGGAATCTCCACCATCGTGTAGCAGCCAGGCTGCAGGCGCATGGAGGCGCGAGCCACGTTGACGAGCACCTGACCTGTGAGAGCAGGGTTGTTGATACTCATGTTGAACTCCAGACGCTGGTTCTGCGTCTTGCCGCTGACGCCCTTGCGAACAAGGTTCACGCCGTGTCCCATGTCGCGCACGTCGTCGACGCTCTCCACCTGGAACACATGTGTCTCGTCAGAGGCGAAATAAGGATCGGCCTTGATGTCCTTCGTCACATCCTCCAGCTTGGCTCCCTCTTCCAGTTCCACATATACCATCCGGCGATGGATGCCCTCACCCAGAGGAATGGTCATCGAGAGGGCGTTCTTCACACCTTTCTTACTACGTACGCACACGCTGTGGCCCATCGACATGCCTGGGCCGAAGTTCGTATAGCTGAGGCCCTTCGGAGCAAGGCTCTGCATGAGGGTGCGCACAATGCTGTCCGATCCCGGATCCCATCCAGCAGCAATCACGCTGACGGTGTTCGTCTCCTGATTCAGTTTCATCAGACGTTCGCGATAGCCGCGGATGTTCGTGTGGATGTCGAATGAGTCGACGGTGTTGATGCCGAGGGGTAGTATCTGGTTGGCATACTCTTCACATGAACGGGTAGGAGTGGCGAGGATGGCCACGTCGACATCCTTCAGTTCGCGGATGTCCTTCACCACGTCATACTTGGCGAGCTCTTCAGGCTTGTTCTCTGCGCCATTGCGTCTTACGATGCCTGCCACCTCCATGTCGGGGGCTGTCTCCAGTGCCTCCAGGGCGTACTTTCCGATGTTGCCGTAACCTACGACGGCGGCTCTGATTTTCTTCATATCTCTTTGTCTTTTGTTGGTTGATTCTTTCTTTTCGCGTGCAAAAGTACATCATTTTTCCGAATTACGTGACATTTTGCCGGATTTTTTATCAAACAGCTGTCATTTCTTTCTTTGTGGTGTCTTATCCTCTGCTGATTGTCCACATGTCAGTTATCATAGGTGTTGCCCTTATTGGAATCAAAATCTGCCCTCGAAAGGTTGTTGTAGACCACGATAAATGGGACTGGATGCAATAAATCGCTTATGGATGCGTTAATATAAAGGTGAAAATGTCGTAAAAACGTATACAAATGATAGAATATATCAAGGGAGAACTGACAGAGCTGACGCCTGCACAGGCGACAGTAGAGGCTGCTGGTGTGGGCTACGGTCTGAACATCTCGCTGAACACGTTCAGTGCCATACAGGGTAAGAAGGAAGTGAAACTATATGTGTATGAAGCTATTAGAGAAGATGCACATGTGCTATACGGCTTTATAAACAAGAAAGAGCGTGAGATGTTCCTGCTTCTCATTACCGTGAACGGTGTGGGTGCCAACACGGCTCGGATGATGCTCTCAGGCATAAGCGTCAGTGAACTCTGCAACGCCATCTCGACAGGTAATGCCCGTCTGATACAGAGCATCAAGGGCATTGGAAAGATGACGGCTCAGCGCATTATCGTTGACCTGAAGGAGAAAATTGTGGCTTTAGGCATCGCCGATGAGATTCCTGCAGGTGGTAGCGTGCAAGTTCCCGTGAACAACCAGGTGAAGGATGAGGCTGTCTCAGCGTTGACGATGCTCGGTTTCTCGCCTGCTCCGACACAGAAGGTGGTGGTGAAAATCCTGCAGGAACAACCAGACCTGCCTGTGGAACAGGTGGTAAAGTTGGCTCTCAAACAAATTAAGTAGAGAAAAGTGGAAAGAGGGAAGAGGAAAGAGATTACTAAATACAAAGAAATGATTATCAAGGCATTTGGTAAGAAGAATGTCTTGATAATTTCTGCTTTGCTATATGTTATCGTCTCTTTTGCAGTTTATACTCCTCTTTCAGACATGTCTTCGGGCTTGGAGTCTTCTCATTCCTCTTTACACTTTCCTCTTTCCCCAGAAGAACCTGACGATTCAATTCGCGCGCGCTGGCGCATACAAAAGACTGCCCCTATGGAAGTGGCCGATCTCGACTCATCGGCACTCGACCTGAAACGTCCTGAGAACATCCGCCAGACTGTGGAGTACGACGACTCGGCGAATGTGTACTATGTGGGTTCGAAGATTGGCGACTCCTACCTGAATGCCCCTGTGCTGATGACGCCACAGGAGTATGCGAAATGGACGGAACGACAGGCCCTGCGCGACTTCTTCCGCAAAAAGGATGCAGAGAACGTGAAGGCGAAGGGTGAGGATAAATTCTCCTTTGCCGATATGCACTTCGACCTGGGACCAGCGGAGAAAATCTTCGGTCCTGGTGGTGTGCGTATCAAGACCCAGGGAACAGCTGAGCTGAAGATGGGCGCTAACATCAAGAGCATCGACAACCCCTCACTGCCTATTCGTAACCGCAAGACGACGGCCTTCGACTTCGACGAGAAGATAAACCTGAGTGTCAATGGAAAGGTGGGCGACAAGGTGAACATGAACCTGAACTACAACACCGACGCCACCTTCGACTTCGATACCCAGAACCTGAAGCTGAAGTACGAAGGCAAGGAAGACGAGATCATCAAGCTCGTAGAGGGTGGAAACGTGAGCTTCCCCTCGAACAACTCTCTGGTGAAAGGTGCCTCAAGCCTCTTCGGCGTACGAACAGACATGCAGTTCGGTAAGTTGAAACTGCAGACGGTGGTTTCGCAGAAGAAGTCATCGACGAAGAGCGTGTCGTCGAAGGGCGGTACCCAGACCACGGCCTTCGAGCTCGATGCCGCTGACTATGAGGAGAATCGTCACTTCTTCCTCTCCCACTACTTCCGTGAGCACTACGACGAGGCGATGTCGAAGTTGCCCAATGTGGTGACAGGCGTGGAAATCAACCGCGTTGAGGTGTGGATGACCAACAAGAGTGGAACGACCGCCAACACCCGAAACATCATCGCACTGGCCGACTTGGGCGAGAATACCCGTGTGGGTAACAGCAACTGGAGCCTCTCTGGCCAGCGTATGCCAAGCAATGCTGCCAATGACGAGTACGGGACACTGGCAAACAGCTATGCCGAAGCCCGCGATATCGACCAGACAAATACGGTGCTCGATGCCATCTATGAATTTGAGAATGGTGTCGACTACGAGAAACTGTCGAGTGCCCGTATGCTCTCTCCCTCAGAGTACACGCTGAACAAAGCCCTCGGCTATATTACACTGAAGACTGGTCTTCAGACGGATCAGGTGCTGGCTGTGGCCTATGAATACACCGTTGGTGGACAGACCTTCCAGGTGGGTGAGTTTGCCAGCGACATCACAGATACCTCGAAGGCTCTCTTCGTCAAGGCTCTGAAGAATACTTCGAACAACCCTTCGCAGTACAACTGGCACCTGATGATGAAGAACGTCTACTATCTCGCCACGACAGTGGAGAAGACCAAGTTCCGTCTCGACATCAAGTTCCAGAGCGACACCGCAGGAGTCTATTTGAACTATATCCCTGACCAACGGGTGAAGAGCACAGCGCTTCTTAAACTGCTGGGTTGTGACCGTCTGGACAATAACAACAAGACCAACCCCAACGGCTACTACGACTTCGTTGAGGGCTATACCGTCAGCAACGGGCGTGTATTCCTGCCCTCGGCAGAGCCCTTCGGCAACTATTTGCGACAACAGCTGATCAAGAGAGGTCTCTCCCCTGAGGAGGCCGAGAAGTATGTGTTCAGCCAGCTCTACGACTCGACGAAGACCGTGGCCAAGCAGAACGCCGAGAAGGACAAGTTCATCATGACGGGTATGTATAAGGGCCACTCTGCCAATGTCATCTCCCTGGGTGCTTATAATGTGCCTCACGGCTCCGTGAAGGTGATGGCTGGTGGTGTGGAACTGACGGAAGGCTCTGATTACTCCGTGGACTATTCCGCTGGCGAGGTGACCATCCTGAACCAAAGCATCATCGACGCCCATACCGATGTGACGGCTTCCTGTGAGTCGAACACCGAATACGGTATGCAGCGAAAGACGATGGTGGGCCTGAACTGGGAGTACGACTTCTCAAAGAACTTCCAGTTGGGTGGTACGCTGATGCACCTCTCCGAGCAGGCGCTCATCTCTAAGGTGACCATGGGTGAGGAGCCCCTGAGAAACACCATCTGGGGGCTGAACGTGAACTGGAAGCAGGAGTCGCAGTGGCTCACGCAGATGCTCAACAAGATCCCCTTCCTCAGCGTGAAGCAACCCTCTCACATCTCCTTTACGGGTGAGTTTGCCCACCTTATCGCAGGCACTGCAGGCGACACCCAGGACAATGCCTCGTATATCGACGACTTCGAGAACACCAAGAACTACATCTCTGTGGGTCAGCCTAAGTCGTGGACACTCTCCAGCGTTCCCTCCGTCTTTGCCGAGAGTGCCGACAAGGTGGATGTCAGCAGTGGCTATAACCGTGCTCTGCTGGCTTGGTATAACGTCGACCCCATCTTCACTCGTCGAAGCTCGACACTCACCCCCAGCCATATCAAGAGCGACCTGGATCAGCTCTCGAACCACTACGTTCGTGAGGTTTATGTCAAGGAACTCTATCCCAACCGCGACCAGAGCACCTACAACGGTGCCACCTCTACGCTCGACGTGCTGAACCTGGCCTTCTATCCCTCTGAGCGTGGACCTTATAACCTTACCCGCGACCTGAACGCTGACGGAACCCTGCGCCAGCCAGAGACGAAGTGGGGTGGTATGATGCGTAAGCTCGAGACCACCGACTTCGAGCAGGCAAACATCGAGTACATTGAATTCTGGATGCTCGACCCCTTCATCTACACCCGTCAGGAAGGTCATGCTTCCGACTACAGCGGCGACCTCTATTTCGACCTCGGTGAGGTGTCGGAGGATATCCTGCGCGACGGTAAGAAGTTCTATGAGAGCGGCATGCCCGTCGATGGTACGAGCAACTATGTCACCACCCAGTGGGGTAAGATTCCCGTACAGACTTCACAGACCTACGCCTTTGCCACCACCAGCGGGTCGCGCAGGCTTCAAGACGTGGGCTTCAACGGTCTCAACGACGACGAGGAACGCGACTTCGGACCCTATAAGCAGTGGCTCGACGAGGTCGTCAACAGCGGTATCATCACCAACGACAGCATCCTGCAGTCGTGGCGTAACGACCCTGCTGGCGACAACTACCACTATTTCCGTGGTAGCGACTACGACGATGAGCGCCGTAGCATCCTTGACCGTTACAAGCGCATCAACAACCCGCAGGGAAACTCTCCTGATACCGACGAGAGGACAGAGTCGTATGACACCAGCTACAGAAGCGATCCCGATGTGGAGGACATCAACCAGGACTTCACCCTCAACGAGTATGAGCGCTATTATCAGTATAAGGTGCGCATCTCGCCTGAGATCCTCGATGCCTACCGCAATGGCGCACCCCCTGCCGACTGTTTCATCACCGATATGCGCACCAGTAGCGTGAAACTGCGCAACGGCGACACCACAAGCGTCAACTGGTACCAGTTCCGTATCCCTCTGAAGGAGTACACCCGCCGCGAGGGCTCCATCAACGACTTCACCAGCATCCGCTTCATGCGTATGTTCCTGACCGGTTTCCAGCGCCCTATCGTGCTCCGCTTCGGAAGTCTCGACCTCGTACGTGGCGAGTGGCGCATCTACCAGAAGAGTCTCAACACCTCGCCCACCGAGACGGGTGAGTTCACGGTCAGTGCCGTCAATATCGAGGAGAACAACGACAAACAGCCCGTGAACTATGTCCTGCCCCCAGGCATCAGCCGTGCCACCGATCCCTCACAGCCACAGCTCGTGGAGAACAACGAACAGGCGCTGAACATGGTGGTGAAGAACATGCAGCACGGCGAGTCGAAGGCCGTCTATAAGAAGACTTCGCTCGACCTCCGTCAGTATCGTCGCATGCAGATGTTCGTACACGCCAACCATCTCGTGCCTGATGATACCCGTCTCGAAGACAACCAGCTTGCCGTGTTCATACGCCTGGGTAGCGACTATAAGAACAACTACTACGAATACGAGATTCCCTTGAAGCTCACCCCAGACCGTAGCGACTACAACAAATACTCCAATGCCGACCGTCGGGAGGTGTGGCCTGTAGACAATATGCTCGACATCGACCTCAGCGTGTTCACCAATCTGAAGAAGGAGCGCAACAAGCGCAAGTCGGAGGGTGGTGCCAGCTACAGCGAACTGTTCTCAGGCTACGATAGCGACCGTCCGGGCAACAAGGTGAGCATTATGGGTAACCCCACCGTCGGCGAGGTGAAAGTGATGATGCTGGGTGTGCGCAACCTTTCCGGAGAGATCAAGTCTGGCGAGGTGTGGGTCAACGAGCTCCGACTGCTGGAGCCCGACAGCGACGGTGGCTGGGCTGCATCAGGCACACTGAAGGTGCAGTTGTCCGACTTCGGCTACGTCAATGTCACGGGCCGTTATATCAGCGACGGATTCGGTGGACTGGAGGAAGGCATCCTGCAACGTAGCACCGAAACCCAGCGCAACTACTCCGTCACCACCTCGCTCGAGCTCGGCAAGTTCTTCCCTGAGAAGGCGAAGGTCAGTGCGCCTCTCTACTACTCCGTGACGAAGGACGAGGTGCGTCCACGCTATAACCCCCTCGACACCGACATGCGGCTTGAAGATGCCCTCGACGTGGCCTCAGGAGAAGAGCGCGACAGCATAGAGTCGCTCGCCGTCACGAAGACCACCAATACCAACTTCTCGCTCTCCAACATCCGCTGGGGCCTGAAGACCAAGCGCCACCCCATGCCCTACGATCCTGCCAACTTCTCCTTCTCCTACAGCCACAGCCACTATTACACCTCGGGCGAGACCACTGTCTATGAGAAGCGCGACGAGTGGCGAGGTGCGCTCAGCTACTCCTATTCGCCCGTCTATAAGACCTGGGAACCCTTCCAGTCGCTCAAGGGCAAGTCGAAGTGGCTCGCATTCCCCAAGGCATTCGGCGTGAACTACCTGCCGCAGAGCATCAGCTTCAACAGTCAGATCACCCGCGACTACTATGAACAGCAATTGCGCGACCTCGAGAGCGCTGATAACCAACGACTGCCACTCATCTTCGACCAGCAGTTCCTGTGGAACCGCGATTTCACCCTGCGCTGGGACTTCACCAAGAACCTGCACTTCAACTTCCAGTCGGGCACGCGTGCACAGATTGAGGAACCCTACACCCCCGTGAACAAAGACCTCTATCCTGACCAGTATACCGCTTGGAAAGACTCCGTGTGGCAGAGCATCAAGAACCTCGGCACGCCCCTCGACTACCAGCAACAGGTGACTGCCTCCTACCAGTTGCCACTGAACAAACTGCCCATCTTCGACTGGCTCAACAGCGACGTCAGCTACAATGCACGCTACTCCTGGGTGCGTGGTACGGAGCAGGAAGACGGCACCAGCTATGGCAATACTGTCAACAGTAGTCGCAACCTGAACATCAACGGCTCGTTCAATCTCGAGACACTCTACAACCACTCACCCTTCCTGAAGAAGGTCAACGAGCGGTTCAAGAAATCGGCCTCCTCTGCACGCCGACCCAACAACACGAACAAGAAGCCTGCCACGTCGAAGAAGAAAGGCAGTAAGGACGATAAGGACGGCAAGGACGGTGAAGACGACAAAGACGGCAAGGGCAAGAAGGGCTCTGCCGTTGCCGACAAGGATTCGAAGACGCCCCAGCGTAACAAGAACTCCTACCAGCGTGAGATCACCCTCAAGCCCGACACCACCGTTATCGTGGCCCACAACAAGAACTCCAAGCGCCTCATTGTCACAGCCCGTACGAAGAGCGGCAAGCCCTACGACGTGAAATACAAGGTCGTCGACGCGAACAAGATACAGATCAAGAACCAAGACACGGTGCAGATCATGCTCAGCGTCGTTGCCAAGCCCTCGCTCGAAGAGCAGTGGTGGTATAAGCCTGCCCAGAGTGCAGCTCGACTGCTGATGATGGTGCGCAGTGTGAACATCAGCTTCCGTAGCCAGTACCAGATGAACCTCCCAGGCTTCCTGCCCAATGTGGGCGACATATTCGGTCAGCGGAGTGGGGGAGCCCTCGCACCAGGTCTCGACTTCGCCTTCGGACTGATTGGCGACAGTTACATCGACAAGGCCTTCGACCGCGGATGGTTGCTCAGCAACGACAACGTCGCCACCACCAATGCCACCGTCAGCAGCAATCAGGACCTGCAGGTGAAAGCTACCCTCGAACCCATCCGCGACCTGAAGATCGACCTCAGCGCCTCGCGTACCGACAACCGGGCCAAGAGCATCCAGTTCATGTATGCCGGCATGCCCACCACCCGTAGCGGTTCGTTCAATATGACCACCATCTCCCTGCGTGGATCGCTGGCAGGCATGGGTAGTGCCGACAACGGCTATCAGTCGGATGCCTTCGAAGAATTCTGCAGGCTCATCCCCGAGTTCCAGCAGCGCGTCCAGAGCCAGTATGCCGATGCTCCAGGCTCCTTCGCCGATGTCAACCCCTACGGTGCTGATGTGCTCGTGCCTGCTTTCCTCTCTGCCTATACCACTGGTGCAGGCACGTCGCTCGACATCTTCCCTGCTATCACCCGCATGCTGCCCAACTGGACTCTCCGCTATTCGGGACTCTCGAAGCTTCCGTGGATTCGCGACCACCTGAAGAGCTTCAACATCAACCACGGCTACAAGTCGGTCTACAGCGTAGGCAGCTATGCCTCCTACAGCTCCTGGCAGGAGTACATGAACGGTCTGGGCTTCGTTACCAGCCAGACCACGGGCATGCTACAGCCATCGTCGATGTACAACGTCAGCACCGTCAGCATCAACGAGGCCTTCTCGCCCCTCATCGGCCTCGACGCCACGTTCCAGAACGACCTGACGGCGAAGGTTGAGTACCGTACCACGCGTGTGCTCAACCTCTCCATGACCAGCGTACAACTCAACGAGTCGCTCAGTCGCGACTGGGTTGTAGGTCTCAGCTATAAGATTCATGATTTCAACCTCTTCAGTCCCAAGGTGAGTCGAAAGGTCAAGAAGGCGCAGAACGGCAAGGCAAGGCAGAACACCCAGGAGAACCGCAATGCCCAGACCTCGCGCTCGGGCGTGAACCACGACCTGAACCTGCGTCTTGACGTCTCTCTGCGCAGTCAGGCTGCCATCACCCGCGATATTGCCTCCGGCATCTCCACCGCATCCTCTGGCAACTCTGCCTTCAAGCTCTCCTTCATGGCCGACTACACGCTCTCGCGCCTCCTTACACTCACGGCCTACTACGACTCGCAGACCAACACCCCGTTGCTCTCCTCGTCGAGCTATCCCACCACCACCCACGACTTCGGCCTCTCCGTCAAGTTCTCCCTGACGCGATAACCTGTCACATGAATACAAAAATCCCCGCACTTTTCTTTGGCCATTTCCTCGATTTTTTGTACCTTTGTATCATCAAACTAACCCATCTGAACAACCATCAATTTCTGGACAAGATTATTCTAATTATTCTAATTTCTTTCCTAAACAAAAACCATTATGCAAACAACACCAATTGAAGACATCAGCCGAAAGACTAATCACCTGCCAACAAACACATTTGGCCGTACGGAGCTTGCCACCCGCTACTTCCCACACATTCAACCACAAACCGCCTGGCAGAAACTCCGTGGACTACTCGCCACTGATCCGGCACTTGTGCATCTCACAAAATTGAAGCGCCACACGTTTCTTCCGGCAGAAGTAAACATTATTTACCAACATCTCGGGCAGCCTTGAGCCGCCTTTTTTAGTGCCTTTCAGCCCCTCCGAGTTTCCTGCCACGAAACTCCGACTTTCATTAGACCAAAGTCCCACTTTCCTGCCTGCAAACCCCAGGCTTCAAAGCCACGAATCCAGGCCCATTATCTTGCAACGAAGATTGTAAAGACAATTCACATTGAGAACATCCACACCGCTACACTGCTACACTGTCCCATTTCGAAAAACGAAGTTTGAAGAAAGGTAATACCTAATATTTATTATATTATATATATTATAATATATATAATATAGTAAATATATAAATAAACAAAAAGAGACACCCCTCTGTATTCGAAGTCATCCATGCCCCCCAACCAGAATAACTTTCATAAAACACCAAATGGGACAGTGTAGCAGCGTAGCGGCGTGGTGTCTTTAGCGTGTGTACAAAGGGGAAAACAAATCTCGAGTTATTTTATCTTTTTTCTCATAATCTTCCTTCGTTTCAAAAGTATTCTACACAATTGCTTAGGGTTTGTCTAAAATATTTGAATTTGAACCGTTTGAAGAAGACGGATCTGTATTGATGGTAGCGGAGACCCCATGGAGAGGTATGGCTGATGAGTTGCAGGAGCTACACTATCTGAAAGGTGCCAAGTTTATTTCGTAATTTTGGATAAAATCGCAAACCTTTTGTAAATAAAGGCAGTTTGAGGGATTGAGGAAAAATCGGGTTACGAATAAGAGACGGTTCTCAATTCCGCATTCTGCTTTGATTTGCTTGTCAATGTAATCGTGCTATGCACGCTTTGTTAGTCAAAGAACTCCCGACGTTGAGCCACCAGCCTGTTTAATGGCTCATTGTCGGGGACAAATGTACACAGAATAATTGAGACGGCAAAATAAATTAGGACTTATTAGCAGTCCCCTTTACTTCCATATCGGTTCGCTTCGCCAGTTGCCTGTAAAGCCTAACTTGCCGTAGGGAATATCTTTGCTATTATCCAGCAGGGAAAGAATCTTTGCCTTGATTTGATTCTCTGCATATACAGCATTGCAGAGATAGAGCATAGCCGTGATAACTCCGTAGGGCTTCTTTTTCTGATTG
>Ga0247608_10001296_pt1 | contig 35167 bp, 34 predicted proteins | sample 176DNAGHGlowgp2_FD_193490 | JGI IMG/M metagenome (GOLD analysis project Ga0247608, IMG submission 193490) | Sheep rumen microbial communities from Palmerston North, Manawatu-Wanganui, New Zealand - 1766 DNA GHGlow gp2 | ecosystem: Host-associated > Mammals > Digestive system > Stomach > Rumen ...
CCGATGAAATCTGAAGCATTTCACTCTTTTCAATAGATGCAACAACTGTCCAGGTTTTATTATTTAGCTTAATGGTTTTCGAATAGACCTCAAGATGAGACATATCCTCATCTGCGAGAATATCTTCACCGGCACGAATCGACCTTGTATCATCATAAATTGAAATGCGTCCGGTGTTATAGAAAGTTTTTCCAAGACGAGTGATTGGTTCAAGCTCAAGGAAGCCTACACAACCACCAGTAATCTTTTTGCCCGTTTTTTCATCAATAAAATCTGATTTTACAAACAGAGGCATTGTATAACCACCGGCAGCAGCCTCTCGAGGAGATTCGAGCCAGACTGCAACATCGCTATCCTTGTGATTAACATAATATTCTCGCTGTAGAATACCCGCTTTTGAGGTTCCGCCCTTGGTATTAAAGGTTTCCGGTCCGCCATCTTTTGCGTCTGTGTTTGTATCCCAGAACACCATTACATATTCAAAACCTTCAGGCTTTGGTACTGTTTTAACACGTCTTTTGATGTTTTCAGGATCATCTGTAGAATCAACAATAGCACGCTGAAAAACATTCATAACGGTTACCTGATTTTCAAACCACATTTCTACATTATTAACAGCAGAATCGAGAATACTGTCTATAGACTCATCATAAATGGTTTTAATTGGTGCTTTTATATTGCTTGCAATAAAAATAAGGAATACTGCAATAAAACCAAAAGTTTCGAGAAATCCAATTACACCATATTTAAAAAGAAGAGACTCTTTTCTCTGTTTCTTTTCTTTTTTTACTGTGGTTTTACTGTCACCATCTAACTTCTGCTCTGTCATAAGCATGCCTCACTATGTAAAATAAATAATAACAGTTTTTTAATAACATCACTCCTAATTCTAAGTATAAGGTATAATTAGTGAAAGTCAAACATTATTGTTGAGATTAAGAAGTAAACCTTAGTCCGCACGCGGCTTGTGGCAATTTGAACAGCCGACTACATGCACGTGCTTTTTTCCAAGCGCTTTATTAAAAAGACGTGCTGTAAGGCTCTGATCCTGCGCAACTTCTTTATGACATACAGGGCAGATTCGCTTTAAGCCGGGTTCACAGCGCGGATAGCAGTGCGGGCAGCCCATTACAATCATAAGCTGATCGGGAACATTCATTGGTCTGTAGACTTTGGAAATGATATTTTCCCCAACAAAGAGATTTGAATCGCAGAGCGGACATTTTACCGGTTGCATAGCTTTCTGGCGGGTTGTTTTTTGATTTTTCTTATTAAAATACTTTATGTACCAGACAATCAGCGCAATGATTACGCAGACTGCAGCACCCATTATTAAATAATCCATATATAGATTATACCACGGTGTTTTCGACAGGCTCAACCACTGGTAAAAAAAATTAAAAAAAATTGTGAATTTTTCCTAAACTTTTTTTCTACTTACCCGACAATCAAGTATAAGGGTGGTGGAAACCCGTGAGATAAACCACGTTGTGGTTTTAAACCCACCAATGTGTTTTATCTTATAACCAAAACTATAAGGAGATTATTATGGTTATTAATCACAATATGAGTGCTATGTTCGCTCAGCGTTCCCAGGGAATTCAGGATCTTAACCAGTCAAAGAGCATGGAAAAACTCTCTTCTGGTATGAGAATCAACCGTGCCGGTGACGACGCTTCTGGACTTGCAGTTTCTGAGAAAATGCGTGCTCAGATCCGCGGTTTGAACCAGGCTTCAACAAACGCTCAGAATGGTATTTCTTTCATTCAGACAACTGAAGGATACCTCCAGGAAACAACAGACATCGTTCAGCGTATCCGCGAACTTGCTGTTCAGTCTTCAAACGGTATCTATTCTTCTGAAGACCGCATGCAGATCCAGGTAGAAGTTTCTTCTTTGATCGCAGAGGTTGACCGCATCGCTTCTTGTGCTCAGTTCAACGGTATGAACATGCTTACAGGCCGCTTTGCTCGTCCTACAGGTGAAAATGTTGTTACAGGCTCTATGTGGTTCCATATTGGTGCTAACATGGATCAGAGAACTCAGGTATACATTGGAACAATGTCTGCTACAGCTCTTGGTTTGCGCAACATCGGAGACGAATCAATCATGTCTCTTGCTACTCCAGATGAAGCTAACCGCGCAATCGGAACTCTTGATGAAGCTTTGATGAAGATCAACAAGCAGCGTGCTGACCTTGGTGCTTACCAGAACCGCCTTGAAAAGACAGTTACAGGTCTTGATATTGGTGCTGAAAACCTCCAGGCTTCTGAATCACGCATCCGTGATACAGACATGGCTGAAGAAATGGTACGCTTCACAACTTCTAACGTACTCTCTCAGGCTGGAACAGCTATGCTTGCACAGGCTAACCAGTCAAGCCAGAACGTACTCAGCTTGCTCCGCTAGAATAGATTGTCCGGCTAGTCCGGGCAATAAAAAACCGATGCTTTTCGCATCGGTTTTTTTTATTTAACAAAATGTAAATAAACCAGAAATTAGCCGAGAGTGATAGCTCCAGCCTCGCTGATTGTAATAATTGCTTTACAGTTTGTACAGCGGAAGCGGCCTGCATGTGCAGCCTGAATATTCTTTCCGCAAGAAGGGCATACAAGCATCTTAGGGAATACAGGTCCTGGTGTTGAGCCTTCATCATGGCGCAAATACTCCAGGGCTTCATCTGTTGTGTCCTTCAGATTAAAGAACTGAGAGAATCCAAGAATCTGGAATACTTCAGCAACCTTTTCCTGTACCTCTGACAGAATAATATCGCCGCCCTTTACCTTTACCATCTTAAGAAGGATTGTAAATGAGCCAAGGCCTGTAGAAGATACATAAGACAAGCCACCGCAATTGAAAAGAAGATTAAAATAACCTGCTCCAATTACTTTAGTAAGCTGTTTCTGAAAGAAAGATGAATTATATGTATCAATATATCCATCCAGGACAACCATACAACCGTTCTGGACTCCTGGAATCTTATGCAAAGTGATTTTAAGCGAATCGTCCTTATCACTGTCAAAGCCTGAAACTATAGAATTATTTGATTCCATTTATACTACTCCTTATGCTCAATTATAACACAAAAAAACCATTTGTCTACTTAAATTTTCAAAGATTCCCTTGTCGAGCAAGGGAATGACACCTGGCTTAGAACTCGCTGCGGCCACGGAAACTGAGGGAAAGAGTCCTTTTATCGATGTATTCCAGGTCGCCGCCCACGGGAATGCCGGTGGCAAGGCGGGTAACCTTTGGCGGCTGCGGAAGATTGAGTTCTGTAATCACCTTATTAAGATAGAGGGCTGTTGTGTCGCCTTCTACTGTAGGGTTTGTAGCAATGATGATTTCAGTAACCGCAGAGCTTCGGATTCGGGCCATGAGAGGCTGAATTGCAAGTTGGGCAGGACCTATGCCTTCCAGAGGACGTAAAAGTCCGCCTAAAACATGATAAAGTCCCTTATATTCACCATAAGCTTCTATAGTAGACACATCCTGAGGCTGTTCTACTACGCAAATCTGGCTTGAATCTCGCAGCGGATTTGAACAGATTGGACAAGGGTCGCTTTCTGTCCAGGTACCGCAGACTGAGCAGGGCTTTATTTTTTCCTGAAGGCTGCCAAGATTCTGGGCAAACTTCTGTACATAAGCGGCATCCTGCTTAAGAAGCCAGTTTACCATGCGGATGGCAGATTTTTTACCGATTCCGGGGAGACGAGAAAAGTTGTTTGTTAGTTCATCAAATGCGTTCATAGTGTACTCGTCAAAGGTGGTTTCGATACGGCCTTCGGCCTACTCAACCACCGGTTATTCTTATAATCCAAACTGACCAAGGTCCAGGCCGCCAAGTAAAGAGCTTGATTTTGCCTTTATCTGTTCCTGAACATTGTCTACGGCATTTTTATGAGCCGAAACTATCAGATCTTCAAGCATCTGAACATCGCGGTTATCTACACAGATAGGGTCAAGCTTAATTCCCATCATCTCAAACTTTCCATTAAGTGTTATGGTTACCATACGGCCGCCGGAAGAACCTTCTGCACGGATTTCAGCCAGTTCCTGCTGGAGTTTTTCTGACTGTTCTTTAATAGCCTGTGTATTCTTAAGTAATTCAAACGGATTCATTTTTTACATCCTCCCTGCAACTATTGTTCCCTTAAAAGCATTTACCAGAATATTTACCTGTTCCGGTATTTTTACCGGAGCCGAAGCAACTTGAGTCTCTTCTGATTTAAGGGTCACATTAAATCTCATTGGACGGCCACAGGCATTTGAAAGCTCTGCAACTATCACATCTTTTTTCTTTTCTATAAGGCTCAAATCGTAGTCTGTTTCTACAGTTGTGCTTACACAGTCTGCATCAACTACCCACAAGCCTGTTTTTTCAATATTTGAAGCAGCAAATCCATCTGTTACTGAAAGATTCGCCGTAATCTGTCCGCGAAGCTGGGCTATAGAAATTGTCTGACCATTTGCAAGTGTCAGAGTATCCTGCAGCTGAACAGGAGCTTCCTGCCCTGATTGACTTGCAGAAGCCTCTGCTGCTTCATAAGCCTCTTCTGCTCTCTCGCTGAAGTCTGCTTCTGCAGGATAATAATCATCATCTGGCGGCGCATCCATATTGGACCAGCCGTCATCTCCCTCTTCTGCATCCGGATTTACTGTAAAACCGGTATCAGATAAAGGTATATCCACTTCGGGCACAGCATGACCATCATCACTAACTTCATTCAGAGGAATATTAAGTTTAAGACGTTCGTCAAGCTCTGCCGGGTGAGCATTTTCTGCCTGCGCATTCTGAGAATTCTGCGCAGCAGCCACTGATTGTTCAGGCGGCAGTGGACCGCCATCATGAAAAGGGTTTGAGTTATCTCCTTCCCCCGAGCCACCAGGGCTGCCAGGGTCACCTGTATCATCATCAGAAATACCAGCCTGCTCCTTTGCAATCAGCTCATCGAGCATGGAAAGGCGGGGCATGCCTGCCGGAATCGGATTCATTCCTGCAGGGGTTGGCTGTGTAGTCGGCGCAGCCGCAACAGGAGCTGCCATCGGAGCAGTAACTCCGCCACTTCCCATCAAAAGCCCCTGGGCCGCATCAATTGCCTTTTTAACTTCCGCATTAGAAACATAACTTCCAAGCCAGCAAAGACGGCTGAAGGCAAGCTCAAGCTCGTAGCGAGGCGAAAGTGAATAGCGGATATCGCGGTAAAGCTGCAAGTATATAGAAAGAGCTCTTTCAATCTGAACTGTATTCCAGGCTCCGAGAACTACGCTGCTGTAGCGTTCTGCGGAATTGCCCAAAAGAGACTCTTTTTTTACGCCGTTTTTAATAAGAAGAAGGCTGCGCAGGTAGTCTGCGCTGTTAGAAATCAGCTGTTCAATAGAAACACCGGCCTGCAGGAACTCATCCAGAAGACCAATTACATCTGCAGTACGATTCTGAGCACAGGCTTCAAAAACAGTATTCAGGCGGTCAATGCCGACAAGACCAAGCTTATCGCGGATTTTCTCATAAGTAATGTGTCCGTCGCTGAAGGCTACAACCTGATCAAAAAGGGTGTAGGCATCGCGCATAGAACCTGTAGACTCGCGGGCAATCCAGAAAAGAGCCTCATCATCAGCCTGAATACCAAGCTCTGCGGCTGCCTCAGCAAGGCACTGCTTAACCTTATCAACTGCAACAAGACGGAAATTGAACTGCTGACAGCGGGATTTAATTGTAGCCGGAACCTTCTGAAGCTCAGTTGTCGCAAAAATAAAGATTACGTATGGAGGCGGCTCCTCAATTGTCTTGAGCAGGGCATTAAAAGCCGAAGTCGAAAGCATGTGGACTTCGTCTATGATATAGATTTTATACTTAGAATTGCTAGGCGGAAAAAGAACCTCATCCTTAATCTGGCGGATATTTTCAACGCTGGTGTTTGACGCACCATCTATTTCGATTACATCAAGAGAAGTTCCCTTTGTAATTTCCTGACAGGTTGAACACTGGCCGCAAGGCTGGTCTGTAGGGCCGTTCTGACAGTTGAGTGCCTTTGCCAGAATACGGGCAGTAGAAGTCTTACCACAACCACGGGGACCAGAAAAAAGGTAGGCGTGGGCGATTTTTCCCGACTTTATAGAATTTTTGAGAGTCTCTGCAACAAATTCCTGACCAACCAGGTCTCCAAACTGCTGCGGACGACGTCTCGTCGCTGTTACTTCGTATGACATAGGGTTTATTATAATGTGATTTTGGGGAAATTTGAAGAGGGCGGAGCCCCGCCCTACGCTCGCACTACGTTGCTCGCTACCCCACCCAACGGGGGCTTAGCCCCCGTAACGCCCCCATAAAGAGTTTTACTGTTTTGCAGCCGGTAAATCTACAATAGTTCCTGCCGCAGTAATTGGAACATAAACCGGAACCTGGCGGCCATCCCATTTTTTTGCACGCTCAAGTTCAATTTCGAGTTCCTTAAGTTTTATTTCTACCTGATAGTTCTGGGCAACCTTGGCATTGTAGTAAGCAAGGGCATCAGCTTCTACCTTTTTAGCCTCAGCTTCTTTCTGGGCCTTGATAAGGGCTGCTTCGGCTTCCTGCTCGATTGCAGCTTTTTTAGCCTCTGCTTCCTTTACCTGCTTCTGGGCATTCTGCTCTGCAAGCTTAAGATCCTGCTCTGCTTTTTTAACTTCCTGGGCACGGTTAGCAGTTTCTTTAATCTGCTTGTCAAAATCATCAGACCAGTCCCAGTTGGTAATTGTTGTCTGAGAAATATCGATTGGATAATCGGCCATACGGGTAAGCATTGCTTCTGCAACCTTACCTGTTACCTCATTCTGCTTTTCAACCAGGTCATAAATTGAATACTGACCTACAGTTTCCTTAAGAGAAGCCTTTACGTTATCGCGCATAGCACTCTGAATTACTGCATCATTGAGATAACGGGTTACGATATCCATGATACGGTTCTCATCGTAAACATAGCGAACGGCAACAGTACTTCCTACTGTCTGCATATCCTTTGTAATGGCACCATCGCTTCCACAAGAGAAAGATACTTCATAAGTTTTTGGTTCAAGACGGAATTTTCTGATTCTGGTAATAAAAGGTGCATGCATCTTCATACCAGGCTGAATTACATCACCCTCAACCTGTCCCAGTGTAACTTTTACACCGCGCTCGTTTGGAGAAATGATTGAGCATGAATTAAGACAGAGAATCAGAGCCAGGAGAAAAACTACAAGGCTTACAACGATAGTTTTAATAAGTTTTTTGTTCATAAGGCAACTCCCATAAACTTTTTTATTCAGCCTCAAGGCTTCTTTTCTGATATTAAAATAGAAAAAGATTTGTAGTCAAGTCTTGCGAATAATGCTTTCCGCAATTATAATTTAGGGCATGAAATTTTATGGTGAACTTTTGGTTTTTGTGCTGCTCTTTATTACGAATCTGCGCGTGTTTTTTGTGCATCATGTAAGGCGGGATCCGCTGGTTGTACTGGCACCGTTCACCTTTATTGTGGCAATTTTTCAGATTCTGGCCTGGGGAATTGATGCTTTTACTACCCTGGGACTTTTGATTGCCCTCTTTGTTCTGCTTTCAAACTTCCATGCAATTTTCCGCTATATTGAGAGGCTCTACGTTGACCACTACAGCGCCCTTATGAAGGTTTGGGCTGTTTTTACAATCATGATTTCTGCAGTGGCTCTGGCGGCTACTATTTATTTTGCCCCGGTAGAAAGCAATGCCCGCACTCTTAAAATTTCAAAAACTCAAACCTATTATAAAGGAAGCTTTAGAAGCGGATTTGAAAAAGCGGGACCTTTTGATTCAAAATCACTTACACTCTGGGATTTTGGACCGGCTACTTCAGCTGCTGATAATAACAGCAATTCATCTGATGCACAGAACATCATCATTCTTTTTACCCCAGACAAACGCGGTGACACTGTAAATTACCTTCCATATCTTGAGCAGCTGGCTTTGAAAGGCCTACAGATTTCTTCTGCTGATTTTTATGCTGATGATGGCCGCTGGCTCCATTCTTTTGCAGATAAAAAGATTTTGCGCCGCCTTGTTATGGTGATTCAGAGTTCAATTAACCGCCAGAAGTTTGAAGCACAGCGCGAATATTATTCTTACAATGTTTCTCAGGAATACGAAGTTTTAATTCCCCTGCTGCAGGAACGCTACGGAGCTGACAAAAAGTTCCTTTTAATTACTGATTTTATGGCTGATATTGCGGCTGATGATTTTGCCAAGAAAAATCCGGATCTTATTGCAGGCGTACTTAAGCTTTCTGATATAGAAGAATATAAAACTTCGGGCTACGGCTGTATTGAACAGACAGACCCGCTGCTGGCTATGGCTCTGGGGCTGAAACGTGATAAGACGCTGAAAACTCCAAAGCTGCTGGCGGCAAAAACTGTGGAGATGCTTGAGATGCTGAAACAAGTTCAGCATGACGATACTGACGTTTCGAATCCTGAAGGAGGTACTGAATGACCTTAAATGAGCTGGACGCATTTTTTAATGCATTTCTTAAAAAAGAAGATTTTGCCGGTGACCCTTCTCTTAACGGCATTCAGATTCAGAACAGCGCGCCGGATTCTTTGCCTGTTACAAAGGTAGCATTTGCTGTAGATGCCTGCGAGGCTACTGCGCGCGCTGCTGCCGAAGCCGGCGCTCAGGTTCTGGTTGTACACCACGGACTTTTCTGGGGCCACTGCCAGACACTTACCGGCAATTTTTACACGCGGGCGGCCAGCTTTATAAAAAATGACCTTGCCCTTATTGCCTACCACATTCCACTCGACGCAAACAATCCTTATGGAAATAATTTCGGGCTGGCCGCCGCCCTCGGTCTGCAAAAGGTGCAGCCTTTTGGTTACTGGCGCGGAATGCCTATTGGCGCCTGCGGCTCCCTGTCTGGTCCGGTAACTGCAGACGAGCTGTCCACACGCCTTTCAAAAATCACAAAAACCTCACCGCGGGCCCTGGCCTTCGGAAAAGCTCAAATCACTACTGTAGGAATTATTTCCGGCGGCGCCAGCGACGACGTAGACCAGGCCATTGAACTCGGCCTCGACTGCTACATTACCGGCGAATTTGCCCACGAACAGTATCACCTTGCAGAAGAATGTGGAATCAACGTAATTTCCGGCGGCCACTACGGCACAGAGACTATGGGCGTTTCCCTCCTCAAGGAAAAAGTGGAAAAGGAACTGGGTCTTTCTACTATCTTTATTGACCTACCTACGAATTTATAAGTATATTCTATATATGAATAAAGAATTAAAAGCAAAACTCTGGCCTATTTCTCTGGCCATCCTTGTAGTTATCCTTGATCAGGTTACAAAAATATTAATTGTAAGCAATATTTCACGTAATACTATCGGAATTCAGTTTTTCGGAGATTTTCTTAGAATCATTCACGTTCGAAATACTGGTGTAGCCTTCAGTGTTGGTGCCACCTGGACCGAAACTGCCCGCCGTTTCCTCTTCTCCCTGATTCCCCTTATCGTAATCGGCATTGTTATTGCAATCTACTTCAGAAACAATACCTGGACTAAGCTTCAGCGCTGGGCAATTATGGGAATTGTTGGCGGCGGACTTGGAAACCTTATAGACCGCTTTTTCCGCGCCGAAGGTGTAGTTGATTTTATTGACGTAAAATTTTACGGACTTTTTGGAATGGAACGCTGGCCTACCTTCAACGTAGCAGACTCTGCTGTTGTTGTTTGTGGTATTCTGCTGGTTCTTTCCTTCATCATTACATCGGTTAAAGAGTCAAAATCAGAAAAAACACAGGATTCACAGAATTCTCAGGAGGCATAAAATGGATATGACAGAAGAAGAAAAACAGGAGAGACTTGAACGCCAGAAAAAGGAGCTCGCCCTCCGCGCAAAAAAACGCAACTCAAGGCTCTTCCTCTTTTTTGGCAGTATTTTTGAAATTGTAGAAACTCTTGCAGTTATTCTTCTGCTTTTTGTACTTTTCTCTTTCCTGATTTTCAAAGTTTTCCAGCTGCCAGAAGGACTTGCCCGCACTGTTTTCCAGTTCAGTACCATTGTAAGTTTTATTGGCGGTCTTTTCCTTGGCTTTATGATTTACAAAGCCTGTGCAAATTTTGTAATTGAAAAATTCAATCTTTCAGAAAAGCTTTCTACCGAAGTTCTTGGTCATTATTCAAAACGCTACAAGGAAGCTCAGAAGGAGGCTTTGAAAAAATGATTGGTATTATTGGTGCAATGGACAGTGAAGTTGAAGTTCTCTTCTCTCACATGTCTGCTAAAGAAAAAATCAATCTTAATAATCTGACTTTCTACAAAGGCAAACTGTTTGATAAGGAAGTAGTAATTGTAAAATGCGGCATTGGCAAAGTAAATGCTGCTCTTTGTACTCAACTGCTTATCCTGAATTTTAATGTTTCTAAAATCATAAATACCGGTATTGCAGGTGCTGTTGGTCAGGGACTTAAGATTTATGATTTTGTTGTTTCAACAGAAGCTGTTTATCATGATTTTGATACTACCTTCTTTGGCTACAAGCCTGGTCAGGTTCCTGGTATGCCGGAAGCCTTCCCTGCAGATTCTGATTTAGTAGCAGCCGCTATGTCTGCTTTTGAAAAAACTGATTTCCATGATTTGAAAATTGTAAAAGGCCGTATAGCTTCAGGAGACCAGTTTATTTCCGGTGGTGAAAAAAAAGCTTTTATCATCAACAACTTTCAGCCTCAGTGCGTAGAAATGGAAGGCTGTGCAATCGCTCATACCTGTTATGCAAACAAGGTTCCTTTTGTGATTATCCGCTGTATGTCTGATGCGGCTGATGATACTGTAAAAGAAACCTATTCAGAAGAAACTGCCGCAAAACTGAGCAGTAACTTTTTACTGGAAGTAATTAAGGAGATATAGATTGTCGGGTCAAGCCCGACAATGACACATTGTCACAAATCAATGACGATAGGAGATTTAATATGGAAGTAGTTCAGAGTTTTACAATTGACCATACACACTTAAAACCCGGTATTTATATTTCACGCGAAGACAAGGGCTTTACCACCTACGACCTTCGCATAACCGAGCCAAATAAAGAGCCTGCCATGCAGCCTGGAGCAATCCACAGTCTCGAGCACCTTATGGCAACCTGGTTCCGTAATTCCGAGGTAAAAGAAGATGTAGTTTACGTTGGGCCTATGGGCTGTCTTACAGGCATGTACATCATCATGCTGGGAAAATATTCTGTAGAAGATATGCGCCAGCTTACAATCCGCTGTCTTGAATGGATTCTTACTCAGAATGAAGTTCCGGCAACCCGCCCTGAGGCTTGCGGTAACTATCTTCTCCACGACCTTCCTATGTGCAAATGGGAAAGCAAGCGTTACCTGGACCGTCTTAAAAACGACTTCCATTGCGAGTATACAAAGCTGCAGGTTACTCTTGATGACGGAAAAACTTTTGCAGATGCATAACAGAATGACATGCTAACAGGACAACAGGGGGCTTCTCTAATTGAACATTCTGAATAAATTAAAGGAGACGGCCGTTTCCGTATTGCCGGTAATGGCAATTGTTCTTCTCCTCGGGCTAACTTTTGTTCCTCTTGATAAAGGCCTGCTGGCACGTTTTGTCGCCGGCGGGCTTTTGCTTATTATTGGGCTCACAATTTTTTTACTTGGAGTTGATCTGGGTATTCAGCCTATGGGACAGCGCTGTGGTGCAGAACTTACAAAAAAGCGTTCCCTGCCCCTGCTGCTCGGGGTAGCCCTTATAATTGGCTTTATTGTTACTGCCGCCGAACCTGATATTCAGGTTTTCGGAGACCAGGTTCGCAGCATTTTTCCTTTTGTAAAAAAAATCAGCATTACTTTTGTAATTGCAGGTGGTGTTGGCCTTTTTATTATGCTGGGTCTGCTCCGCACAGTTTTGAATCTTTCAATTAAGTGGACTTTTTTCATTGCCTACGCTCTGCTTTTTGCCATGACTTTTTTTACGCCAGACAGTTTTATTGGAATTGCTTTTGATTCTGGTGGCGCCACTACAGGACCTATGACGGTTCCTTTTATTATGGCCCTTGGTCTTGGTGTTTCTTCTGTTCGTGATGATGATAAAAACAGCTTTGGCCTTACCGGTGTCTGCTCTATCGGACCTGTTATGGCAGTTTTGATTTATGCACTTGTTATTCATTCTGCGGTGCTTTCGATACAGCCTTCGGCTTACTCAAGCACCGTAGACTCAGGTGCTATAGAATCTTTTTCCCAGATTGTCCGTCATGTATTCCATGAATCTCTAATTTCAATTGCACCTCTTTTTGCCCTTTTTGTAATCTTTCAGCTTACTCTTCTTAAGATGACTAAGCGACAGGTTATCAGAATTATAATCGGTTTTATTTATGCCTTTATCGGCCTTACAATCTTTTTAATTGGAGTAAAGGGCGGCTTTTCACAGGCTGGTGCAGAACTGGGCAGAAAACTTGGAGCACTTGCCATTAACCGTGGCGGTGCCTGGTATCTTCTTTTGATTGGAACAGGGCTTGCTCTTGGAGCAATAATTGTCTGCGCAGAGCCTGCTGTATGGGTTTTGAGTGAACAGGTAGAACAGGTAAGTGGCGGTACCATCCGGCGCAAGGCTCTTCTTCTTTTCCTTTCTGTAGGAACTGCCCTTGCAATTGCTCTTTCTATGTGGCGGGCTGTTGTGGGCTTTAACCTCAAATACATTCTGATTCCTGGCTATGCACTTGCAATGCTTTTAATGCTTTTCTGCCCTTCCCTCTTTTCGGGCATTGCCTTTGACTCGGGCGGGGTTGCGTCTGGGCCTCTTACTTCAACCTTTGTCCTTTCATTTACGCTTGGTGCTGCTGCAAGCGGTAAAGGCGGAAACGATTCCTTTGGAGTAATTGCTCTTGTTGCAATGATGCCACTGCTGGCAATTCAGATTATGGGAATTATCTTTAAGATGAAACAAAAGAAAACTGCAAAAGTGCAGATAGATTATCCGGTCGAGCCGGATAATGACACAACCGTTCAGGAGGTGCCAGATGAGTTATAAACTCTTGATTGGAATCGTTCCGCATAACAGCGGCGAACTGATTTGTGATGCCGCAAAATCCGTGGGTGCCAGTGGCGGTACAATTGCCATGGGCCGGGGCACTGCTTCTAACGGTGTTCTTCAACTATTAGGACTGGGCGATACTTCAAAGGATATCGTATACATCATTGTAAAAAATAATCTGAAAAAAGCAGTATACGATGCAATCCTTACAGCATCAGAAAAAAAATCCCACTTCGGCGTAATGTTCACTCTTGATACTCCAGATTTTATCCGCGCCGGACACCTGAACGAAAAATCAGAAGAAACAAAAGGAGAAGAAACTATGTCAGATAAAAACTATCAGATGATAAACGTAATCGTAAACAAGGGCTATGCAGAAGATGCTATGGAAGCAGCCAGAAAGGCAGGAGCCGGCGGCGGTACAATCATGAGCGCCCGTGGAACTGCCAAAGAAGGAGATGCAGCCTTCTTTGGAATGAAGATTGTTCCGGAAAAGGAAATGCTTATGATTCTGGTTCCATCAGAAAAAAAAGATGACATAGTTGCTGCCATAACAGCACTTCCCTGCTTTTCTGAGGCTGGAAGCGGAATAGTATTTTGCAATGAAGCCCAGGATTTTACTGTACTTGGAAAAAAGTAGTCTATACAAACTTTTTGTGTTATCATTAATACATGTTTATTAATAAACTGAATCAATTATTTAAACCAAGTCGAATTCTCTATTACAGCGAACTTTCACCTGAAGAAATTCAGGACTTTTATAAAGGTCTGTTACCGAAAAATATTGAAAAATATTCTAACGCTTTTGGGACTTATGATTATCCTGGTTTGTTTTTTATAGAAGAACTTCAGAAAGAAGTTCTTGGAATCGAATACCGCCCCGATGACCCGAGGGTAGCATATCCTTCTGATTTGAAATCTATTACACTCGAAGCATCCTTTTTCTACTCAGTTGAAATCGACGATGATGTTGAAATTAATTATCCATTTATAAAACAATTATTTGCAGATGTTGCAAAAGAAGATAATGCTCACAGACCCTTCAGTGACCTTTGCATAAAAGATGACGTAAAGGTTATAAGTATTTTTCACGATTATAAAAAAATCAGACTTTTATATGAATGGAAATTATATAATGACCGGGCTGTAAATGTTATTAATGATGATATTTCGAAATTTGAAAAGGAAACCCTTTATAAATCTGCATTTACAGATTCAATAACCGGCATCTATAACTGGAATCATCTTGAAGCCTATCTTGAAGTTCCTGCAGATAAAAGCATAAACGATTATGCTTTTGCACATTTTGATGTTAAGGAATTTCGTGTAATAAATGAAGGCTATGGTCACATTGCTGCCAATAAGGTGCTTAAAAATATTGTAAAAGCAATAAAGGAATCAGACTTTATAATTGCCAGTGGCCGCTGCCATAACGATAATTTTGCAATACTTTTAAGGGACATGCCGGAAAAAGAGCTTGTTCAAAAACTCAAAGATTTTTTTGAAAAACTTTCCGTCCTCGAAGAAGATCCTCATTACAAAATCTATTACAAATGCGGACTTGTTCCTATGCGTCGGGCAATGCTTTCCGGTAATCGTGTAGCCGATTTTGCAAAAATGGCTCAGGCCCTTGCAACAAAGCAGAAGCAAACCGAAATCATTGTTTATACCGATGAAATGCACGACAATCTTTCCTGGGGCAATTACATAAAAGCATATGTGGAAACTGCAATTGAACAGGATGAATTTGTTGTTTACCTGCAGCCAAAATTTGATATCACAAAAGAAAAAATAAAGGGTGCTGAAGCCTTAATCCGATGGAACTATAAAAGCAAAGAATTCCTGCCGCCTTACCGTTTTATTCCATTTTTTGAAAAAGACGGCTCAATTGGAAAAATTGATGACCTTGTATTAACAAAGGTTTGTGCTGCTCTTGCAAAATGGAAAAACGAAGGAAAGCCTCTTTATACTGTTTCGGTAAATCTTTCGCGCAGCCGCCTGGACGACGAGAAACTGATTGATAATCTTGTAAGCATTGTTGACCACTACGGAGTAGACCACAAGCTTATTGATTTTGAACTTACCGAAAGTGCCACCTATGATAATACGGAACACATGCTTAGCGTACTTGAAGAACTCCGAGGGCGGGGTTTTAAGATTTCAATGGACGATTTTGGAACAGGCTACTCTTCACTTTCGCTTCTTACCCGTATGCCTATTGATACGCTTAAAATTGATAAAAGCTTTGTTGATAATATTGCAACTGAAAAAGAACGTAAGGAAGACATCATTGTTATCCGTCATATCATAAGTCTGGCAAAGGAACTGGGCTTTGTCTGCCTGGCAGAGGGTGCTGAAAGTAAAAATCAGGTAGACCGCCTGAGAGACTTAGGCTGCGAAATTATTCAGGGCTACTATTACAGTAAACCAATTTCTCTTTTTGAATACGAAGAAAAATATCTTTAATTATATGTCCTCTTTTGCAAAAAAATCAAAAATTCACTTGCACAATCATTCAAATGACGTTATTATTTGAACAACCATTCAATTGAATGTTTATTCAAATGTTCTAAGGAAAAATTATGCAGAAAAAAGAAGAGACCTGTGAATGTGAAATCATTCATGAAGACATCGTCAAAAAGGTCAAGGACACTTTTCCTAAAGATGAAATGATCTTTGACCTTGCTGACTTTTACAAGATTTTCGGGGATACAACCCGTGTAAAAATTCTGTATGCCCTGGATAAAAGCGAACTTTGTGTATGTGATATTTCTGCACTGCTGGAAATGACTGTCTCTGCAGTTTCTCATCAGCTGAAGATTCTGCGGGATTCAAACCTGGTAAAAACACGGCGGGAAGGCAAGGTTGTTTACTACAGTCTTGCTGACGAGCATGTTCAGGAAATCATAGAGTGTGGAATGGAGCACATTTCGGAGCTTAAGTAGGAGGTAATTTTATGAGTAAAGATATAGACGAACATCAACATCACCATGAACATGATGAACATGAACACTGCGAATGCCATGAGCATGAACACGAAGAGTGTCATTGCCACGATGAGCATGAACATGAGCATCATCACCATGACCACCATCACGAGCATGAGCATCACCACGAGCATTCTCACGGTGGCTGCAGCTGCGGTTGCGGTCATGAACATGGCCATCATCACGACCACGAGCATGGCGAAGAAGAAGGTGAACTTACAGTAAAACAGCTGATTTTTGCTGCTGTACTTTTTGTACTGGGCCTTGTTGTCGAGCACCTTCCCCTTGAAGCCTGGCTACCAAATGTAGCAAAAATCGAACTGATTCACGAAGCTGCCTGCCTTGTGCTCTACTTTATCGCTTTTATGATAACCGGAAAGGATATTGTAATAGGTGCCGTTTCAAATCTATTCCATGGTGAACTGATGGACGAATCCTTCCTTATGTCTGTAGCGGCAATCGGCGCAATTCTTCTTGGTGAATATGAAGAAGCCGTTGCAATTATGATTCTCTATCAGGTTGGTGAAAAGTTTGAAGATTATGCAGTTGATAAATCGCGAGATTCTATCGAAGAAATTGCAAAACTTCGTCCAGACCACGCAACAGTAAAGGTTGGTGCCGAAACCCGCGAAATGGATCCGGAAGAAGTTGAAACTGATTCTGTAATCATTGTAAAGCCTGGCGACCGTATTCCAATCGACGGCGTTGTTGTAGACGGAGATTCCTTTGTGGACACTTCTGCCCTCACAGGCGAAAGTATTCCTCGCCACGTAAGCGTTGGAAGCGAGGTTCTTTCGGGCTCAATCAACAAGCAGGGAGTTTTGGAAATCAGAACTACACGTCATGCCGGTGACTCTGCCCTCTCCCGTATTCTGGAACTTGTTGAAAACGCAACAGAAAACAAGACAAAGTCGGAGCAGTTTGTTACCCGCTTTGCCAGAGTTTATACACCAATTGTTGTTTATTCGGCACTGGCACTCGCAATCATCCCAAGCCTGATTATAGGCTTTAAGACTGGTAACTGGAACTGGCAGGCAACCTGGTCCACCTGGGTTTACCGCGCCCTCATGTTCCTGGTAGTAAGCTGCCCTTGTGCGCTTGTTATTTCTATTCCTCTTTCTTTCTGCGGCGGTATTACTGCAGCGGCCCGTCAGGGAATTCTGATTAAGGGAAGCGTTTACCTGGAAGCTCTTGGCCGTACAAAAATAGCCGTTTTCGATAAAACAGGAACCCTTACAAAAGGAAACTTTGTTGTAACTCATATTCACGCAACTGACCCGGCAATCACAGAAACAGAACTTCTGGCTCTTGCAACTCATACAGAAATGTTTTCTACCCACCCTATTTCTGCTTCGCTCAAGGCTGCCCACCATGACAAGTGCTGCGACAATGTAAAGCTTGAGAATGTTGAAGAAATTGCAGGTAAGGGAATTAAGGCTCTTGTAAACGGCAAGGAAGTTCTGGCCGGAAACACAAAACTTATGGAACAGTTTGGAATTGCTTACAATGAGTGTTCAGAACACCAGGATGGAACTGTAATTCACGTTGCAAGCGAAGGAAAATACAGCGGCCACATTGTAATCAGCGATGAAATTAAGGACGACTCAGCCCAGACGGTTGAAGGCCTTCACAAAATCGGCGTAGAAAATGTTGTAATGCTTACAGGTGACAACGAACGTGCGGCCCACACAGTTGCGGCAAAGCTGGGCCTTAAAAAGGCTTACGGTCAGCTGCTGAGTGCAGACAAGCTTGCCAAGGTTGAAGAACTTCTTGCAGACCTGCAGAAACCAGGAAAGAATGGTAAAGCCGGTAAAAAGCGCGGTACCCTTATTTTCGCAGGAGACGGTATAAACGACGCACCAGTTCTTGCCCGCGCCGACGCCGGCATTGCCATGGGAAGCATGGGAAGTGACGCCGCAATCGAAGCTGCCGACATTATCATCATGGAAGACAAGCCAAGCAAGATTGTGGACGGTATTAAAACCAGCCGCCGCACCCTGCGCATAGTTTACGAAAACCTCTACGGCGCATTGGGAATTAAGGGAACAATTCTCCTGCTCAGTGCCCTCGGTATTTCCAACATGTGGATTGCAGTCTTCGGCGATGTGGGGGTTACAATTCTTGCAGTTTTGAACAGTTTACGTCTTTTGAAAAAACAGAAATAACACAAAAAAAGGTGCTGCTCTTTAGAACAGCACCTTTTTTTACATACCTTTTTTAAGCATCAGATTTCTTTGCTTAAGTAAATCCCTGCAATTTTTAATTTTCGAAAGAATCTCATCTGAAGCGGCTTTTTCGACATCTCTTGTAACTTCGTCCAGATTAGAAATAATCTGATTTTCAAACTCTTTTACAGCCGGACTTGATTTAGTTGGCGAATAACGGGAATCTTCCTGCAAAGCATTAAGCTCGGTAATTACCTGTGCATCCCCCGATTTTGTTTTTAAGAATTCTGCTTTTACATATATATTGTTCAATAACTGTTTTTCTGTATCAGCTGTATTATCATTATCAGCTATTCTGTTATTTACAACAATAGTAATCAAGAGAATAATAAGATATATTCCCGTTATAAAAGCTTCTACCGAATACTGAAATAGTACCAGCATTGGATTTAACAGAAAGAACAAACCAACTATCAGTGTAGCAACAAAATATATAGCTGTAACAAGGGCTATAGATTCTATGGCTACATGGCGAGAGTTTCTTGATTTTTTTGTGAATAATGGACTTAAAAAGAACATCAAAAAGGCAAAATGAATAAATCCATAAGAAATCCACATTGAAAATGTACATTCTGCTTTTGTGATAGTAAAAAATGAAACATTAAAAACTGCAAGTAAAATTAATTTAATAAAAAAACTAATCATAAGCGCTACCTTTACTGAATCTTATTTCCGCATGAGGAACAGAACTTACTTCCTGGAGCCAGTTCAGTTCCACAATTTGTGCAGAAAAGTTTTTTTGCCACAAGTTCTGCACCACAAGATGAACAGAATTTTGCACCAGCCTGATTCTGAGCATTACATTTCTGACATATCACTCCATTCTGAGGCTGAGCATTTGTCTGTGGTGAAATAAACTGATTTGCCATATTTGCTAACTGACTGCCAGCATTAACTCCCATTCCAAGACCGGCGCCCATTGCAGCAAGCCCAGCTCCATCATTTTTTGAGAGATTTGTAAGTATTTCCCTGGAAACAAATCTATTATAGTCCTCGCCATAAATTGCAGCTTCACCCTTAGTTGCAAAGGCTGCTTCAAGTTTCTGGCGGTTAGGATCATTCTGTGGAATATCAATTGCAGCCAGAGTAAAAGAAATCAGCTTAATACCATACTCATTCATTAGAGGTGCTAATTCTTCCTGAATTTCTTTTGCCAATTCAACCTGATTAGAACAAATTCCAAGAATTTCTTCATTTGAGTTTTTGATAGACTGAGCTATAGACGATTTTATATATTGTGTAAATTCATTTCTAAAATATTGATTAAGAGAATCCTGCTGGAAATTCTGGATATTGTTTCCAACCAGTTTTACAAGAAATTTTTTAGAATCATCTATTTGAATTTTGTAAGAACCGCGAGCCTGAACAGAAGTTGCAATTCCTAATTTCGGATCACGAACCTGTACAGGAGAATCTGTTCCCCAGAGTATTTCCTGTGAATGTGCTTTTCTAACAAAATAAACCTTACAATTAAAGGTTGAAATGCCACCACTAAATGCTGTGGCTATTCGAGAAATAAAAGGATAGTTATTTGTCGAAAGTGTATATTTACCACCTTCAAATACCTGTTCAACAATTCCATCTTTAAAAAACAGGGCTTCTTCACTTTCAGCAACAATTAAAGTGGAATTTGTATTAAAATCTTCTTCCGGGTTTAACCATAAAAGTTCATTGCCAGTTGAAGAATTCTTAATTACATCTGTCCAATGTTTTTCACCACCAACGTAATTAACTTCGTTCGGGTTCTTTTTAAAAATCCCCATTACTTTTCTCCTATAAAAAAGCAGTTCTTGCCATCCCAAAAACTGCCTTTTAATGAATTAGTCCTGTTTCTTGAAAACAAGCATATTAAAATATGTTGTTACATTTTTAGCTCCAAAAAGAGCTGCAAAACATCCAGGTTTTTCTGTTACTGGAATTGACTGAATCATATCAAGTTCCCATCCACCAACAGCTTCCTTCTGAATTAAATCTGCATACTGAGCTACAGCTTTTTCACATCCTTTTGGATCTCCAGCTTTGATTTCATATCCAACTGGAGCAGCTACTGTTTTATACTGCATAAATATCTCCTGATTTTTTTTGTGTTTATGGATAATCTTCTCCACCATTTGGTGCATGACAACGGCTAATCCGTTTGATTCCCATAAACACACCTTTTATTGTACCATACTTTGTTACAGCCAGAATCATATATTCAGAACAGGATGGTGTAAATCTACATGACTGGCGTAAAGAAGATGGCGCAGTCCGTTGATAAAAACGAACTGCTTTTATTACTAAGTTTTGAAAAAAACTCATAATAACCTAAATGAATTTACCAATGATAAAAATTACTACCAGAATTACAATGCCGATTACTAAAACTTTCTTTGATTTTTTAGGCTGATAAACTGGCTGCTGATTTACCTGATTTCTAACAGACTCAACAAAATCTCTGTATTCCTGTGTTTGCGCGATATACTCTTGTTTTACATCGTCATCTGCATACTGAATCGCAAAATCTGCATATTTTAATATTTCCAATACCTGATTTGCTTTTGTGATATTATCTGAATTACCATATTTATCTTTAAAACCATAATGCTGGGCAAAACTTTCCTCACAAAGGAAACGCCCCCACCAGGCATAAGGATTCTGTGGCTCTAGTTCTGTTATTTCTTTATATAACCTGTTTGCCTTTTCTGCATTACCTGTCTGAAGACACTGATAAGCTGCCGTAAGTTTAGCGGCTGCAGTTGCGATTCCATCAACCTCAACTTTGCCTGTATGTTCAACGACAGTTACAACTTTTTCAACTAACTGTCTTTTAGTTCCACAATAGATACATGTACCAAATTCTCCAGAAGCATCAACAGCTAATGTTCCACCACAATTGGCACAAACCAGATTCTGATCCATTTCTCTTCTCCATATTTATATAATTATTGTTATATTTTACACCCGTATGTGTTATTTGTAAATTAATAGTTAATTATTTTGCAGCTTCGTTTATTACTTATACAAGTTACTCGACAAAAAAAACATCCAACTCGACAACTTTTTATCAAGCACTCGACAAAATATTGTCTAGTGTGTTATAATTTTGTCGAGGCGGTAAATATGGGAATTCCGGTAAGTATTGATGAATTATTAAATCCTCATACTGTTGAATCGACTAGAATTGAATATAAAAAAGACTTTAATCCTGATAGAATCATTCGAACCATTTGTGCATTTGCAAATGATATAGATAATCTGGGAGGCGGTTATATAATCATTGGCGTAGAGGAAGATAATGGCAGTCCCAAGTTTCCTGTAACAGGCCTTCAAAAAAATCAGATTGATCCAACTTTAAAAAAGCTACGTGAGTATTGTCACTCTATTGAACCTCTTTATGAGCCAGTAGTAGAACCTATTCTTTACAATGATAAAAGTGATGGCAAGAAAAAACATCTTCTTGTAATTTGGGTAAGAGGAGGTTACGGACGCCCCTATCGCGCACCTAAAGATGTAACAAATAAAACTGGCTTTAAATATTATTACATCCGCAAATTCAGCAGCACAGAAATAGCTTCTCGTGATGAAGAAAAAGAACTCTTCTATATTTCTTCGACTATACCATTTGATGATAGAGAAAATCTTGCAGCAGAAATATCAGATCTGGATATTGGATTAATGAGAGAGCACCTGAAAGAAATTGGTAGTGACCTTTACAATTTTTCAGACTCAAAAAGCCTTGAAGAACTTGCTGATGATTTACAGATAATTTCCGGTCCAAAGGAGAACCGTAGTCCTCTGAATGTAGGAATTCTTATGTTTAGTGAGCATCCGGAAAAATACTTTAAATATGCAAGAATTGAAGTTGTTGATATACCTGACCCAACGGGTACAAATATGACCGAAAAGATTTTTACAGGTCCTATTCAACGACAATTAAAAGATGCCCTTGCATATCTGAAAAACTACACTATCAAAGAAGTTGTTATAAAAGAGGCCAACCAGGAAAAAGCAATCCGTATATTTAATTACCCTTATACAGCGATTGAAGAAATACTTGCTAATGCTGTATATCATCGTTCTTATCAAATCAATGAACCTATTACTGTTCGCATTACGCCAGAGGGAATTGAAATTACAAGTTTTCCTGGCTTTGACAGAAGCATAACTGATGAAGATATTGCCAATTATGATATTCGTGCAAGGTTTTATCGGAACCGCCGTATTGGAGACTTTCTTAAAGAACTTCGTTTAATCGAAGGCCGAAACACAGGTTTTCCAAACGCTATAGCTGCTCTTAAACGTAATGGTTCTTCTCTTCCTGTTTTTAAACAGAATCCTGAAAGAGATTATCTTTCTGTGATTATTCCTGTACACTCTTATTTCACTCAGCCAACAGCGAAGAAACAAAAAGCAAAAAAATATGAAGAACTGATTCTCAACGTGCTCAAAAAAGAACCTCTTACACTTACAGAAATAGCCCGTGCAATGAACTATAAAGGAATCAGCAAGAAGCTTTCTCAGACCGTACAGACATTAACAGTATCAGGTAAAATAAATAAACAAGAGGATAAATACACACTATCATGAATCTTAACAACATCGTAATTGTACTAGACCATCCGGACGAGTCGCGCAATATTGGTGCGGCTTGTCGGGCTATGGCAAATAATGATATAAGCGAGCTCCGTATTGTAGGTAACAAGACGGATTATGACATTGAGCATATTCACGTGCTTGCAATTCATGCGGGGCCGATTTTTGATAAGGCCCACTTCTACAATTCCATAACAGAAGCCACCGCAGACTGTGCAATTTGTGCAGGAACTACACGCCGCAGGGGAAAGAAGCGGGGAAAACTGCTGCTGCCGGAAGAGTTTGCGGATATGGCGGATGATATTACCGGGGCCTCGGGCGAGAAAGCCGGCGGAAAGGTTGCGGTGATTTTTGGAAATGAACGCACAGGCCTTACAGACGAGCAGCTGGACCAGTGCAACCTCGGTGTAACAATTCCTTCCTCAGATAATTTCGGTTCTCTCAATCTGAGTCACGCTGTACAGATTATGAGCTATCATCTTTTCAGAAAAAATCTGACTTCCTCGCGAGAGACTTACCGCGGCTACACGCCACTTACCCTGGAACGTGTAGACCGCACCGTTCAGATAATCACAGACAATATGCAGAAAATCGGATTTTTCAAAATGCCAGGCCGCGAAGATATGGAAAACTTCTGGCGAAGTATTCTCAGCCGCGCCAGCCTTTCTGAAGGTGAGGCACAGTATCTTGAAAAGACCTTTAGTAAGATGGCAGGACTGGCAGGTAAGAATTCTAGCAGTTCTTCTCTTCAATGAACTTTAAGAACTCTTCTTCCGGAATCGGTTTACTGAAGTAGAAGCCCTGTGCATAAGTAATGCCCAGATTCTCAAGATAATCAAACTGTTCTTTGGTTTCAATTCCTTCTACAACTATTTTACGACCGATTTTCAAGAGCATAGAAATCATATTTTCGAGAAGAATCTTTGCATTCTGTGTACTATCAGTTCCATCTTCCTTAAAGCATGGCCACAAAAGACTCTTGTCAATTTTAATCATTTCAAAATCAGCCTTGGCAATTCGAGAAAGGTTTGAATAGCCTGTACCAAAATCATCCATAGAGAAAGAACAGCCGAACTTACGAAGTTCATCCATATTCTTTTTCAGCATATAACCAGATGTAACGGCTATAGATTCTGTAATCTCAAGGTTTACACTATCAGGAGAAATATTATGCTTCATTAAAAGAGATTTCATGAGTTTTGGCAAATTTGCATCTACAGACTGCAGCCCGGAAAGATTTACTTCAATGTGATTAACACCCTTAGACTTCAGATTGTTTTCAGCCATAAAGTTAAAAACATGATTAAAAATCAGTCCGCTCAAAGGCATAATCATACCTTTCTTTTCTGAAAGGGGAATAAATTCTTCCGGCGAAATAAAACCGATTGTTTCTTCATCTTTTAAGCGAACAAGAGCCTCTGCATTTGTAAACTTTTTTTCTTTGAGGCTGTAAATCGGCTGATAGAACATTTCTATCTCATCATCTTTTATAGCTTCTGAAACCACATGAAGAATCTGACGATGACGAATACGTTTTTCGCGAGCCTTATCATCAATACGACGAATGAATCCAATTGAACGGCCGTATGTTTCCGTCTCCTCAGCAAAATCAAGAAGTTCATCAACATTTCCATCAAAAGGAAAATCTTCAGGGCAGCACAAAACATTTGCATGAGCATTAAGACGGACAGATCTGTCTTTCAAACCCCAGGTTTGAGAAAATCTGTCTGCAAGAATCTCAAGATAAATATCAAGCTTTGAAATCTTTTTGTTGTCTACTATGAAGGCCAGAGTCATTCGATTCATGCGATAGCATGGAGTTCTAAAGTTTCTTTCAATAAAAGACCTGATTTCAATAAGAACCTCAGAAATTACGTTGCTGCTTGCATAACTTTCAATTATAGAAGCTTCATCCAGCTCCATGCTTACAATTGCAAAACTTCTTTTGCGGCTAAGATATTCCTGCAAAACTGCTTTGAGAGCATAATAGTTGAATGCCCGGGTTTCACTGTCGAGGTATTCAGAAGGATTTTCGAGCGAAAGGAACATCAAAAGAATGATTGCTGAAATACCTACACTGGAAATCAGAATTCTAGGTTCAAGAATCTGTATGCCGCCAAAACCAATCCAGAGGACCATTGTCATAAGAACACAGATTTTCTGCTTACGGTGATCTTTATCTTTTATATGACGCAGAGTCTGGAATACGGTCATTCCCGAATAAATAACAAGGACGGCGTAAACACAGTTAACCATTATGCCGTAGGAATAAATTCCATCTTCTTCTATGTAGTATGAAATAGGCGCAAACAAAATAGAAGCAATAACTACAATATATGATGCAATAATCAAAGACAACTCTGATCTTGAATAACGTCTTTGATTTCGATTGAGCATATCGATATAAAGATAGATTGATGAAAGCGCAATATCAAGGAACATGATAAAGCCCTGATGTGTAAATGTTACAAACCACAGAGGAAGATTATCATAATAAACCAGGGCAAAAACTGTTGCAAAGTCAAAAATCAGATAGCCAAAAGCACTAACCATAAGAACCGTAAAAATGCGGTTAGACAGCAGTTTGATTTTTGGACGAAGGAAATAGATGATTTCCAGAATCAAAAGAATCGTTATTGAGGCAATTTGAAATTTTATATGGTTAAACAGGAACGAATTCATTTCCAATCTATTTTACAACGAGATATGCATTAACGCTAGTTAAAAATTTTGATATAATTTTACATATGAGTTTTGAGCACCTTCTTTTTGACATGGACAACACCCTTTATCCGGCAAGTTCCGCAATGGACAAGGGAATTACCCGCCGTATGCTGGAATGTGTTGCAGATTTTTTTCATTGTGATATGGAAAAGGCCGTTGAGCTGAGGGCAGAAAAAATTGTTCACTACTCTACAACTCTTGAATGGCTTAGAGCAGAAGGTTTAACTGATGTTGAAGGATTTTTAGCACACGTACATCCTTCTTATGAAGCTGATGAACTGCCTCCTCAGCCGGGACTACGCGATTTTTTAATTTCTCTTAATATGCCGATGTCAGTTTTGACTAACGCACCCCATGAACACGCAGACACTGTTTTAGGCAAGCTTGGAATTGCAGATTTATTTGAAGCTGTAACTGATATCCGCGATGCAGGCTTTAATGGCAAACCTTATCCGGATGCTTTTATGGCGGCTTTGAAGAAAGTGGGAGCTTCTGTTGATGATACACTTTTTTTGGATGATATGCAGAAATACACTGACGGCTGGGTTGCCCTTGGAGGCACGGCAGTTTTGATAGGCAGTCCTAACGGAAAGCCTCTTGCTGAGGATGCTGCTTCTATGATTGCGGCAAGGGCGGCGAATAAAAGTGGAAAGCAGGGCCAGACAATCCGTATGTCTTCAATTTACGAGCTGCCACGGTGGTTGAGTAGGCCACAGACCATATCGAAACCACATACTCAGGAGATTTAATAATGAAAATCTTATGTATTTGTCTTAGTTCAACGTTGCAGCGCACAATCTCTTTTGATTCGCTCAAGCTGGAACATGTAAACCGCTCAAAGAAATACCGCCTGGATGCTTCGGGAAAGGCGGTAAACTCTGCCCGTGTACTTGAACAGCTGGAGTCAGGTTGTTCGACTGTGGTCTGCCCGCTTGGTGAAAAAAATCTTTCTTCCTTTACAGAGGCTGCTGAACGCGACAAGCTGAATATGCTTTATGCCACAATTCCGGGCCAGACCCGCGAATGCTGGACCTTACTGGACCGCACTGCAGGCACAACAACCGAGCTTGTAGTTGGTGAGCCTTTACTCGAAAGCGAAGGAGACCTTAAAGCAGTTGCCGCTGCAGAAATCAAAATTCTGAAGATTATAAATGATATGCTTCCACAGGTTGATGCCGCGCTGCTTGCCGGCAGCCGGCCGAAAATCTGGAATGACGATTTGTATGCCACAATTTCCGGAATGACCCGGGACGCAGGAAAAATCTTTTTAGCTGATTATATCGGCCAAGATATGACTAAAACACTGGCCGCCTCTGTACCGGACATAATCAAAATCAATGAAGAAGAATTCCGCGCCACCTTCCCGGAAATGGCAGACCTGCCGCTGCAAAAGGCCATCACAGAAAAAAGCCGCGAGCTTGAAAACATCATAGTTATAACCCGCGGCACCGAATCCACTTACGCAGCGGCTCGCGGACAATTCTCCGAATGCCCTAGCGAAAAAGTCACCGCCCTCAACACAACAGCCTGCGGCGACTCCTTCAACGCCGGCTTCCTCTATGAATATCTGAAAAACCGAGACCAGTCCGGTACAGCCGCCGAGAAGCTGGCCGCCGCCCTCAAAAAAGGCACCTGGTGTGCCGCGAGAAATGCCGAGAATGAGGCACCGGGCACCCTTAGGTAATACTGCCGATTGAAAAGTTAAACGCTTAACAATATAATGAAATAAACTAGGCAACCGGTTGCCTAAATTTGTGACCTGATTACAGGCCCTAACAGGAGATTATATGAGTATCGAAAAAAAGCCACTTGTAAACGATCTTTACACAGCTGACCCATCTGCACATGTTTTTAATGGAAAGATTTACATTTACCCTTCACACGACGAAGATATCGACGTTGAAAGCAATGATAACGGCGACCAGTATGATATGAAAGATTATCATGTTTACGAAATGAAGGATACAGAAACTTATCCACGCGACTGCGGCTGTGTTTTCACACTCAAGGATGTAAAATGGGCAAGCAAACAGCTCTGGGCTCCTGACTGCGAAGAAAAAGACGGAAAATACTACTTCTACTTCCCTGCCCGCGACAAAACAGGAATGTTCCGTGTAGGCGTTGCAGTTGGAGACAAACCGGAAGGTCCTTTTACTCCTGAAGATGACTATATTCAGGGAACTTACTCAATTGACCCATGCTGTTTCAAAGACACAGACGGTAAATACTACCTTACAATGGGTGGACTCTGGGGTGGCCAGCTCGACCAGTACCGCAACAACAAGTGGAGCGCAGACAATAAAGAACCAAAGGACAAGGAACCTGCCTGCACACCAAAAATCGCACTTCTTAAAGATAATATGAAGGAACTCGCAGAAGAGCTTCGCGACCTGGTAATTGTAGATGAATTCGGCCAGCCACTCACAGGTGGTGACGATGTTCGCCGCTACTTTGAAGATCCATGGCTTTTCAAGAAGGGTGATACTTACTACTTCACATACTCAACAGGTACTTCTCACCTGCTCTGCTATGCAACCAGCAAGAACGTTTACGGTCCATACACATATGGCGGATGTATTCTTTCACCTGTTCTTGGATGGACAACTCACCACTCAATTCTTGAGTTCAACGGCAAGTGGTACCTCTTCTACCACGACTGCGAACGCTCAAAGGGAATCAACCAGAAGCGCAATGTAAAGTTCCGCGAGCTTACTTTTAAGCCGGATGGAAAGATTCAGACTATGGATGGATTTGACCGCTAACAGCTGGCTGTTCTGTTATAAAACTGCAGGTTTCCCGCCTGCAGTTTTTTTTTGCTGATTTTTGATTTTTTGTGTTATCATATTTTTATGCAGATAAGCCTCTATCTGATTGTCCAGTTTGCTTTAATTCTTCTTTTTTCCCTCATTCTTTCAATTCAGGATATAAAAAGAATGACCGTAGGCATCTACATCCAATGGGCAGCTATTTTTTCTGCCCTGGTCTGTCAGCTGATTTTCGCCCGCCAAAGCATATGGATTTTTATCCTCTCAAGCATACTGGCAGGAGCCTTTTACTTTCTCGTCCGAATAATCACAAAAGGAAAGCTTGGCATAGCCGACGTCTGGTTCGGATTGTTTCAGGGACTTTTTCTTTTGCCAAAGTTTCTTCCCCTTTGCTTTGGAATAGAAGCCCTTGCCGCTCTTTGTATAATTAATAAACGATTTGGAAAAGCCTCTTTTCCCTTTATTCCATTTATGTCTTTAGGCTTAACTACAGCCTTCATCCTTCAAAACATACTCTAAACGTTCTAAATATAATATTTTGTTATATTTACAGAATTTTTCTATGTTTCTATTTACAGTAACATTAAGTTATGTTACTATTCACAGTAACAAGAGCAGACGACCTCGTGCACACCCGGCTGCTTTATAAACAAATTAATGAGGTGAATCAAAATGGAAAAAAGAGTATTAAACGAAACAGAAAAAAAAGGCATCAGCCTTCAGGACCTGCTCCTTACAGCAGTTCTTCTTGCAGCCGGTGCAGTTCTTAAGTTCTTTGTAGGAACCTTTATCAACTTATTTGGAATGAAGCCAAACTTCATTATTGCAATGTACTGTATGGCAATTGTCATTATCAGACCAAAGGTTTACTACAGCCTGATTATCGGTATTATCGCCGGTGCTATCTGCCAGTTCTTCCCTGGAACTCCTTACCTGAACTTTGCTTCAGAAGCAGCCGGCGCCCTCGCTATGGGTCTTTTGATTTTTATTCCTGCAAAGTCAAAGGGAATGAAGATTGGTCTTGCAGCAATTACAACTTTTGTAAGTACAGTAATTTCCGGCGGACTCTACACAGTGCTTTTGTTTGTATTCATCAAATCTGATCCTTCTGCAATGGCAGCTTACGTGCCTATCGTTTTGGGTACTGCTACTTTGAATGCGATTATTGTTGCAGCTTTATATGTACCATTGATGAAAGCATTGAAAAAGGAAATTGTTGAATCAGCAGAATAACTAATACACCAGACCTGTTACTCCCGTGAAAAATGCATGTCGCCAACGGGATGATGTTGTCGTCATACATTTTTCACTCCGTAACAGGTCTGGTTTCGAGTGCTTATACAATGCTTCAACAATATTCCATTATTGACCAGGAAAAGGAAATGATTGAAATACAGGAACTAACTTTTAAGTACAAGGGAGCTAAGAAAAACGCTCTGGAGAAAATATCGCTTGAGATTGAAAAGGGCGGTTTTGTGGGAATAATCGGTGAGTCTGGCGCAGGAAAGACTACTCTTTGTAACTGCATCAACGGGCTGATTCCTCACCACTACACCGGAGACTTTTACGGCAGTGTTAAAGTTGATGGAACCGACACCTTTGAAATTAATGCGGGAAAGCTTGCACTTAAGGTTGGTTCTGTATTTCAGGATATTGAAAGTCAGATTACCGGATACTTTGTTGAAGACGAAATTCTTTTTGGTCTTGAAAACTTTGGTATTCCTGCTGACCAGATTGAAAACCGCATTACTTCCGCCCTGGAAACTATGGGAATCAGCGAGCTTCGTCACAAGGAGATTTCTTCTCTCAGCGGCGGTCAGAAACAGAAGGTTGTAATTGCGGCAATTCTTGCACTGGAACCGGATATTTTAGTTTTAGACGAACCTACCGGAGAGCTCGATCCAGCTTCTTCGGTTCAGATTTTCGAGATGCTTAAAAAGCTCAACGAAGAAAAAGGAATCACAATTGTTGTAGCAGAACAGAAAATCATGCTGCTCTGCGAATTTGTAAAAAAGTTAATTGTTCTTGAGCACGGCACCTGTGTTCACTACGGTGAAATCAGATCTACCCTTACCCATCAGAGAGAAATGGAAGAAGCCGGAATCAACTGTCCGCGCGTTTTGACACTTACCGGAAAAATGGTTGACCAGGGGCTGGCTCCTGCAGGCATGAAGAGTGAAGATAGAATTTGTCTGAATGCTGAGGAGGCGGCCGAGTTTGTGAAGAAGGTGCTTCCGTCATCAGCTAATGCAGCAATGTCATTGTCCGGCTCACCTAATGTGTCATTGTCCGGCTCGACCGGACAATCTAAACAGGACGAAGATGTAGTCCTCGAATTCTCTCACGTTGGCTTCTCTTACAACGAAACTGCCAACGTCCACGACCTGAACGTAAAGGTTCATAAGGGCGATTTTATTTCAATCATCGGTTCGAACGGAGCTGGAAAATCAACCTTCTCTAAACTCACAAACGGACTTCTAAAACCGAGCACCGGCGATGTTATTGTTGTCGGTAAAAACACAAAGCAGCAGAAGGTTAGCGCCCTTGCAAAACACATAGGCTTCCTTTTTCAGAATCCGGACCGCCAGATCTGCTGTGCAACAGTTCGCGAAGAAATTGCCTTCAGCCTGCGTAACAACGGGATTGCCGAAGAAGAAATAAAAGCGCGTGTAGAAAAAACGCTGAGTGAGTTCGGCTTTGATGGCGATACGGAGCCTTTTAATATGAGCCGGGGCCAGCGCCAGAGACTTTGTCTTGCCTGCCTTATTGCTCTTAATCCGGAAATTCTTATTCTTGATGAACCTACAACCGGACTCGACTACCGCGAGTGTATGGAAGCAATGGAAAAAATCCAGGCTCTCAATGAAAAAGGCACTACAGTAATTATGGTCTGCCACGACATGGAGGTTGTCCTCGACTTTGCAAAGACAATCATCGTAATGAACCGTGGCGAGATTCTTGGACAGGGCGCAAGTCGTGAGATTCTCAGTAACCGCGACCTTTTACAGCGTGCCCGACTTTTGCCGCCACAGATTGCCCAGGTTTCCATGCTGCTTGGGCCTGCTTTTGACGGCGTATTCACAGACGACGAAATGATTTCGAAGATAAAGGAGATGTAAAATGAAAGGCTTTTTAGACTACTTACCAGGAAGCTCAGTGCTTCACAGAATGCATCCCCTTGTAAAAATATTTGTCTCAATTTTGATTTGTGCAGCATCCTTCTGCTCATCAAATCCTTTTTACTTAATTGGAGTAATTGTATTTAATGTTTTGATGGCTGCAGCTGGAAACGGCAAAATTAAAAATGGCAACGGACTTTTGAAGAGAACTCTTGGCATTCTCAAGGGCCTTATCAAAATGTCTATCTTCCTCTTTATTCTGCAAGTTTTGGTTATCCGTCAGGGAGATCCAATCCTAACAGTCGGTAGTTTTTCTATCACAGGACTTGCGATTCAAAAAGGTCTTCTGCTTGTACTCCGCCTTATGGGAGCAACACTTCCCCTTTCAATTTTGATTTCTGTAACTAACCTCAATGACCTTTCCAACACAATGGTAAAATATCTGCACATTCCTTATAAATATGCTTTTACCTTTACCAGTGCCATCCGCTTTATTCCGATTTTTTCGATTGAGATGAGCGGAATTATTGAATCGCAGCAGGCACGTGGCGTAGACTTCGAAGTAAAAAATCCTTTCAAAAAGTTTGGAATGATTCTGCCTCTCTGCTTCCCTCTTTTGATTTCTTCTGTACGTAAGATTGAATCAACAGCAACTGCAGCAGAGCTCCGAGGCTTTTACCTCCGCACAAGAGCCTGCTGTACAAAATCATACATGGTACATTTCAGAGACCTTGTTTTCATGTTGATTGGAGCTGCCGTGCTCGCCGGTGGAATTATACTCTAAAGAAAATTATCTTTGAATTATACGGTTTCGACCGCTTGTTTTAGCTTCATACATTGCGCTGTCTACGCGGTCGAAAATTATCTGGGCTGTATCGCCTTTAGTAACCTGGGTAAGACCAATACTGCAGGTAATCTTAATGCCTTTTTCAAACTCAGCATTTTCTACGGCTTTTCGCAGCCCCTCTGCAATAGGCTTCAAGTGCTCAAGATCCATACCATAGCAGACACAGACAAATTCTTCTCCACCCCAGCGGCCAATTGCAAACTTATAAGGAGTAATAAAATCATTTACAACCTTTACAAAAGCCTTAAGAACAAAGTCACCAACAGAATGACCAAACTCATCATTTACCTTTTTGAAAAAGTCGATATCCAGCATCATAAATGAAACAGGTTTTCCATCGCTGTTAAAGCCTTCAATTGAATTACTGATTTCTGTTTCAATGCGGCCGTGGTTGTAAATGTCTGTAAGAGGATCTTTAGAAGCCAGTTCTTCATAACGCTTGAGGGTGTCAAAAAGCTTCATATGATTTTCATGAATGTTCTGAACCATGAATACAAAACGGAAGTCTTCATCGTTTGTTGTAGCAGCCCGGCTGAAAATCAGCTTAACCCAGATAAACACACCTTCAAGGTTTTTCATCTGACAGTCAAAGGAAGTGGCGCGTCCCGGCTCAAGATTTTTCTTTAACCAGTCCGGATCAGTACGTTCAAGGAAGAGCTTTTGATCATCCGGCCAGATCATATTTACAATCATCATTCGCCATTCTGTATATTTTACATCGTAATTCTGCGGATTATCAGAAAGTTCAGTTACATTTATGCTGTAAGAAATATCCTTAATCAAATCAACATACATAGAGAAAAGGAAGGTGTTCTGCATTGTATCGAGCTTTCTTGCCGTCTGGAAGTCACGCAGATATTCACTGTTATCAAGCTCATCAAGAATAAAAATATACTTTTTGCAGGATTCATCTATCGGGTAAATTGAAATCTGAACCTGATGGATTTTCTCTTCAATACTGAGATTTATACGGTCAACATATTTACCCTTAAACTGCCCTATCATTGGAATAAAAACATGATAGTCATCTGTAATCTTTTTGGGATTATTATTCAAATGGAACCAAAGCTTTTCGACCAGACTTTTGTAGCTGCCTTCATCTTCAACAAGCTTTTCAAAAATACCCTGTTTTTTTACGGTATGATAGGAGTCTTTTTCAGCATCAACAATGATTATTGCATCAATTTTTGAAAACAATAAGTCTGAAACACTTTCTTTTGAATAAACACTCATTTTAAGATTCCTTTCTCCCCGTATCTATCTATTATTACACTAGGTGAATAAGAATGCAATAAATTTCTTTCAATCAGAAAAAACAAAACAGCGACACTGTAAAAGACACTGTAAAAGACACTGTAAAAATATCTGATGTCACAAGAGCTGCAATTCCTGAAATGGTTGAGGCAGTAAAACCTGCTGTGGAAGCGGCTAATAAGCTGTTTGAACAGAAGTCTGTTTAGCCTAATATACAATTTTTACTAATTTTTGTTTATTGGACTATACAATTTTAATTTATGAGGTATAATATGAATATGATGATAGATTATACAAGTCTGATAGAAATATCAGCAAAAAAAATCAAAAATACAAAAGAGACTTTTGTAAGATCTATTGATAAGAAGATTAACTGGAATTCTAGATTGATTGGAATCAAAGGAGCTAGAGGATGCGGAAAAACAACTCTTCTTCTGCAACATTTGAAAAACAATCATATGGATTTAGTTGCTTCTGGAAAAGCTCTCTTTGTAAGCCTTGATAATATATGGTTTGCAAAAAACTCATTGCTTGATCTTGCTGAATCTTTCGCCAAAAACGGTGGAAAGATTCTTTATCTTGATGAAGTTCACAGATACGAAGACTGGCCTATATACATTAAAAATATTTATGACGATTATCCAGAACTTCAGGTTGTTTTTACAGGCTCTTCTTTACTTCAGATTCTTGATGCTCGTGCAGATTTAAGCCGTCGTCCGGTAATGTATAATATGCAGGGACTATCCTTTAGAGAATTCTTGAATATAAAAACAGGAATTGATTTTCAGGAATTAACTCTTGAAGAAATTTTACAGAATCACATAAAACATGCATTTACTATTTGTGACAAAGTAAAGCCGTTTGAATACTTTGATGAATATCTAAAAACTGGCTATTATCCATTTTTCATGGAAGGTCTTGATACCTACTACATGAAGCTTGAAGAAACTATAAACATGATTATGGATGTAGAACTTCCACTTTTAAGAAAAATAGATATAACATATGTTCCTAAAATAAAAAAACTTCTGGCAATAATTGCAGAAAGTTCCCCTTTTATGCTGAACACATCAAAGCTGTCTGGTGCCATGGAGTTAAATAGAACTACGCTGCTTTCATATTTGAAAAGTCTTACTGATGCAAAATTAATTGATTCTTTGTTTAAGGATTTAAAAGGTGTAAGTTCTCTTCAAAAGCCAGATAAGATTTTTCTGGAAAACACAAACCTCATGTATTTATATCAGGGAGAAAAGGTAGATGAAGGAAATGTCCGGGAAACTTTTTTGGTAAATCAGCTTTCATATAATCAGACTGTTGAATTCTCAGAAGTTAGTGATTTCTTTGTTAATAATAAATACTCAATTGAATGTGGCGGAAAAAACAAAACAGGAGAACAGATAAAAACTCTGGAAAACGCATTTGTTGCCGCTGATGGAATTGAAACTGGTAACGGCTCTAAAATTCCTTTGTGGTTATTTGGATTCTTGTACTAAAAAAAATCATAAAAAAAGGATTCTGTTTCACACAGAATCCTATAGAATTGGGCCATCTTAGACTTGAACTAAGGACCAAAGGATTATGAGTCCTCTGCTCTAACCACTGAGCTAATGGCCCGAAATGTTTTTATAATTTATCAGAAAA
>Ga0247608_10001297_pt1 | contig 35164 bp, 36 predicted proteins | sample 176DNAGHGlowgp2_FD_193490 | JGI IMG/M metagenome (GOLD analysis project Ga0247608, IMG submission 193490) | Sheep rumen microbial communities from Palmerston North, Manawatu-Wanganui, New Zealand - 1766 DNA GHGlow gp2 | ecosystem: Host-associated > Mammals > Digestive system > Stomach > Rumen ...
CTTCTTCGATGTATCTCGCCTCATCTTGCTCTTCTTGAGCTTTGAGAGTCTTGACCTCGTTCTTGAGATCCATTTCGCGAAACTTCCAATCCAGATAGCTCGACTGATCTTGATTTCCGTCTTTGTCCTTGAAGTGCTCTAACTTCAGATCTTTGTACTTGTTCAGCTCATCTTCGAGTTCTTTGATGCGCTTCTCGTACTTGATCTTCTGCTCTTTGCGCTTGTTCTTTTCTCTAATGAATGCAAAATCTCGCTGTTCTTGTTTTGTAGGCTTCTTGTCTTCGGGCTTTTCCTCAGGCTTCTCAGCCACCTTTCCAGCTTGATCTTGTGCTTTGTCAACTTCGGACTTCTTCTCTTCAACCTTGTCATCAGTCTTGGTTTCCGTCTTCGGTTCACCGCCTTTCACTTCTGAAGGAGTCTCACTCGGCGTCTGTGTCTCCTTGACTTCTTCCGCAGGTTTCGATTCAGGATTGACAGTTTCCTTTGTCTCTTCTTTGGCTTCAGTCTTTGGCTCTTCTTTGTTGATCTCTTCGACCATCTTGAGCGCGTCTTCGGTACTAATCATAAGGACCTCTCCTTTATCGTGTTCTCGGTACACGTTACCGTTTCATAAATTTCCTATTGAGACTTGAGTGCCTCAATAATTACTTATATTTCATTTATAGAGGAACACGTATGATTGATAGACATCACTTACTCGAATGTATACTATGGCCAAATGGCGATGGCACATTTAGAAAGATCATCAATAGGGCTGAACGACTTAAAGAGTTAGGCATATATGATGACTACAAACTTACCATTCAAATTGATCATGCTGCTCATAGCACTATGCATAGAGAATTTGAGAAAGGTACTAAATATGAAAGAATTGTAGAGAACGTTGGTGCTTCTGGAATGTACAAGAGAGCTAAGAAGCTATACAAAGCTGGAAAAATGGCTGAAGAGGAATTTCAGCCATTTAGATCTATTTGGAATGAATATAAAGAGAAGCGTAGAAGGAATCAGCGTTTGTTAAATTCGTTTCCAATAGACTGACTATTGATTATGTTTGCCATACTGGCAGCGTCAATACCTCCGAATCCATAAGTCTTTCCATTCTTAGTCTGAACAGAAGCATAATTCGTAATTGGATCGTAATCTATGCCTGATACCCAAGAAGAAGACTGAGTTATAGGACGGCGAGGATATTGGTCATTCCAGTATTTAGGAACTTCCGATTCTCTTCTGATAGCCTCTGCTTTCAATGCATTTAGCGCAAGATCTCTATAAGGGCCAGGAGGCATAGCTACAGCTTCCCAGTAGCCTGGAAGATTCTTCTCGTCTAGAATAGAGTCATGCTCGAACGGAGTCTGACGCTCAGCAGCGGTTCTGTCTCCGCCTTTTAGCGCATTTCCCGCTAGACTCGGAATTCCACTCATCACGTCGAAGTGCATGTTAGTCCTCCTTATCTGTCAGATCCTTCGGATAGAAGCATCTTAGTGATGCCATCTACCTTTCCCTCTGAGAACTTGTCAGTCAGCTCTTGCTGTCTCTGCATCTCGTTCTCTGAAGCATTGATAGCAACTTCAGTAGCCTTGATTAGGTTCTGATCTTGCTTGTTAGCAGCTTCGTCTTCGTTCTTGATGGCAGTCTGTTCGACCTTAGCCGTCTCTAGTAGCATCTTGTCACGTTCAGCGATCTTGAACTTCTCCCAGTCAAGGATGTTCTTCTCTCTGTTCTGAAGCGTAGACATCTGAGCCATCGTGAGCTGATTGCGTAGATTCTCGTTCTCAGACTTCTGGATCTCGAGCTCTTGCATAGTCAGATCCATCTGATTCTTCATCTGTTCAAGCTGATGGACAGCTGCAGGATCTTCAACGTTCGATACGAAGTTGACATCAGGCGGAAGATTAGCGACGATGTTTCTAGAGAGCTCTTCACCGATCTCGTTCTTGAGAGTGTCTGCGAAGTACTTAGCGATGATGGGCTTCATGTTGTCTGGCAGAATAGTGCTGAGAGCTGTAAGCTCCTGTCTCTGCTTCATCTGTCTAGTGATGACAGAAGGACCGTTCTCGAGCATGAACTTGACTTCCTGACCTCCGTTGAGCATCTGAATGATGATTCGGCTGAGAGTTCTAGAAGCGCAGAACGCGTTGTTGTAGTAGTTGGCAGTGTTAGACTCTTTGCTGATCTGCTGTCTGAGGATCTCAGTAGCTGTCTTCTCTGGCTGAGTGTTAGCGATTCCAGTGAGAGGAATGCCCATCACGTCTTCCATGAGAGTTCTGCATGTCTGGATCGTGTTCTGAAGGTCACCAGTCTCGAATGACTCAGTCAGAGGAACTGGCTGATGCTCACCCTTCCAGAGAACAGCCATCGAGTCTTCTTGATCAGAGTTAGAGTAGCTTCTCTCGAGTCCGTCAATAGCGTCCACGTTGATGAGATAGTTAGCCTTAGTGCTTCTGCCTACTCTCTCGATCAGAGTGCTGTAAGCTATGTTAGCTCCGAGCTCAAGAGTGAGAGTCTGCTGAACGATTCCGTTGTAGTTGATGCGGTCATCCTCGTAGATCTCGTTTCCGCAGAATCTGACGATAGGAATTATCGTGATCGGAAGAGCAACAGACTGAACGACCTTGTCACCGCAGATCTTGTAGAAGTCTACGTTGCCCTGTTCGTTCTTGACATAGTAGCTCACGACCGGTACGCAGTCGACTGGAACGTTCCACTGATCCATCTTGTTGATGCCGAGCATAACGTCATTACGAGGATAGTCATACGGAACTACATCGTCACCATAGAGGCGCTTGGCCTTTCTGATTGGAATGTAGTTGATGATAGCGCCCTCTTCTGCGTCAGATCCGTCAACTGTAGTGATAGATGGATCCATAGCGACGCAGCCAAGATGCTTAGCGCTCTCGATCTGAATCTTCATAGCGCCAGTCAGATCGTCTTGAACGGTAGTAGCCACGAGGAAGCCGTATCCAGTGAGGACTGACTTTCTGAATGCGTCTACTTCACAAGTCTTAGTGTCATTGTCAGACTCGACCTGATCGATCTGTTGCTGGAGATCTCCCATGTTGTTCTCGCACAGCTCAGTGTGCCAAGGACTGTTCGACATCGGAGATGCGATAGCGTTAGCCATCGTGTTCCAGTTGTTGAGCTGGAGACTGATGCGCTTGCGTCCAGGACGATACTTCTTGAGGTACTCTCTCGTCCAGAAGTTTCCGCTGTACATCTTCAGATCGTTGACTGCTCGATTGATAGTCTCTGAATAGCGGTCAGATGACTTATTCAAGAAGTCATGACACTGTTGAATGATATCTGTTTCGTTTTCGATCATTGTTAAATCCTCTTTCGATGATTTCTCAGTTAGGTTATCGTGCCGTTAGCATCCTCTCGTGATCTTGAACATAGCGTCAACGTATGTTCCAGCTGCGCTACCGCCGTTGTGCCATATACCTGTGATGACACGGCTAGTTCTGTTGCTGTCTTGTCCGCCAGGGAATCTTCTCATGACGAGTTTCCATCCATAGCCAGAGATAAATTTAGCTACCATCGGGAAGTCCATCGTTGTGAACCAGTTCTCTGGGTTCGGGAAAGATGTAGCAGCCATGAAGCTGTAGATAGTCCAGTGTACCCTACAGATGAAGTCGTCAGTTCCAATGCTGAAGATCTGAATAGGACCACTGATGCCGTTCTCGTAGTTGTGTTGGTCGTCGTACAGGTTATCTGTGTAGATGAACATCCAGTTCCAAGACTGACCACTTGGGCTCTTAGCGACCATGTAGTCATCACGAACTTGGGTAGCTAGCATAGTAGGAATATCCATGAATGTTATTCTTCTAGCGAACTGCTTAGACTCCATTCTCGGAAGGAACGTGCCGCTGTTGTTCTCGTAAGTGTATGGATGATTAGCTTCTACACTGTCAAGATTCTCTCTGTTGATGAATATCGGATCTTGCACATTTCCTGTGTTGTTAGTCCAAGCACCTCTCACGTGATGCTTACCGGTTGACGGCCCTCTGATGATGAAAGCAGCATTGACGATGTTGTTGTCGTAGAAGACAGCGTTTCCAGTGTTGTCGTTGAACTCGGTAACGATAGACTTGTTGATCTGACTGTCTTTGACGACTGTGTTATCAGCAGTGAAGCCGACATTCAGAATACATCCGATAGCTGTCAGACTCGTAGTCACGTAAGATGTCGATGCAGCTGCATCAGGTGTGTTCTGAACAACACAGTTTCTGAAGTTGTAAGTCGGAAGAGTTCCCGAGCTGTAGTTCGTTCCATCAAGGCATACGTTCGAGTCAACTGCGATCAGATTGACGCCTCTCGCCATTCTGATGTAAGCGTTGCAGTTGTTGAGCTGAACTGTCATGTTGGATGGTAGAGAGAAGTAGCCTTCGCAGTTCTCCAGAATGATAGTGTTGACATTTCCAGTCTGTGGAAGAACTATTCTGCTTCCGAAGTAGTGCTTGTAGTTGCAGATTCTAAGAACTGTTCCAGTGAGAGTGCTTCCAGCGTAGTTGCTATACGGACCACCGTCAACTGGAAGATTCTGCCAGTCGATGTTCATGTCGTAGTTGTCAGTGCATCTCCAAGATCTCCAGAGATATAGCTCATCTTGGAAGTCCATGATGTCGAGCTTACAACCGTTGCATAGACCGACTAGATCAGCAGCGTTGTCATCCTCTCCAGTATAGAACATCTTTCCAGTAAGCTTACAGTTTACGAATGTGTTGTATACTCCATCCTTTCCAGCTAGCTTTCTCGTCTCAGATAGACGACAGTTGTTGAATGTGAATCCGTAGATAGGAAATGCACGACAGTCAACTGTGTAGTCCTGAAGAGATCTGATGTTCGTAGAGTGATTCATGTCGTCAATGACATAAGTTGCATCCATGAACTGACTGTACTTGGAATTGCTTCTCATGTTCCAAGAAGCTTTGACGAAGTTAGCCCCTACAGAAGTGTTTGCGTTCTGGAAGTATAGATCTCCACGAATGCTCGGGAATCTGAACGTCGATGCAGTTCCTTCATCAAGGAAGATGACGTTATAGTCAACATCCAGACCGTTCTGGAACGTAATGTTCAGATTGTCATACTTGTAGTACTTGTATGAGATCACGTTCGGAGTCGTCTCTTCATGTCTCGGGAACCATACTCTAAGACCGACTCTGTTAGCGTAAGTAACAGCGTTCATGATCTTGACTCTCTGTGAGTCTACCTGATATGTAGAGCTGTAAGGGAATGCGCCGAAACGTCTCACGTCAAGATGGACTGCTGGCGGAATGAGCTTCCAGCGGCCTGTCAGTTCTGGACCAGCGATGATAGATCCGCCATCGTCGTTCTCTGTAGAAGTCTCGTCCCACCAGTAGTAAGCTGGCTCAAGATCTCCCTCTTCGTAGTAACCCATTAGCTGGATGAACTTCTTGTCCCCTGTAGTGGGGATAGTGGCTGGATCCAGTGCATGCAGAGCCGTCATATCTTCTACGGACTTGATCGAGTCAGTGCTACCAGACAGATCAACAGTGAGCTGTGATTCTGCTGTGTACTGAAGTGACCATTTAGTCTCGTCTGAAGTGTCAATGCCTTGAGCCTCTTCGACCTCGATCGTACACTGTCCGACATACTTGTAGAAGTACACGAGAACATCATTCTTTATGAAGACTTGATGCTGAGTACGACCATAGATGTCAGTGATCTGAGGATTCGACAGAGCTACTCCGTCAGAGTCAAAGATAGGTGCTGATGTAGTGCCATCCAAGACCATGAACTGGATGCATCCTCTGAGAATGTTTCCGTCATTGTCTAGATAGCGATTCCAGTTGTCAAAGTTTCTGTTGTTCACTTATAACCTCACTACTATTTATCTCTGTCTTCCGAAGATCAGATCGATCTGATACTGTCTCTCTATCTCCTCTTCAAGCTTACGACGTTCCTCTTCCTTGTTGGCTTCGTCGATATAGCTCTGAATAGAGTTTCCGATGATAGGAATCCTTCCGAGAGGTTTGTTGCTTTCTGCATAAGTGTCACCGAACTTGTTAGTACTGAAGTTCTTTAGCGCCTCTTCAGCAGCAAGTCTCTTTCCTGACTTAGTTGATGTCTCTATACCAGAAAGTAGTCCATCATATACTTCGTGAAGACCATTAGATGCTGTAGACTGATTAGGGTCCCACTTTTCATAAATTTTACCAGTTTCTGTTACAAAGTGAGACTTTGGATCTTTCCCGTTAGAACGAATGTAGTTTGCAGCTTTCTCTTCAATAGTATTGCCCTTCTGAGTAGCTATATTGAGGATCTTCTTTTTATCATCCAATATGACATTACGAACAGGCATTGAAGACTTATTGAAAGTAGAAGCAGCGATTCGGTCTTCTTGAGTAGCGAGATTCTTAGGAAAAGCCATATCCTTTAACTTCTGATCTGCGAACTCTCTCGGAGATACACCTTCACCAAAAGTAGATAAGGCTTTACCTGGTAGTCCACCTCTCTCTAAGAAAGTTCCAGCTCTCCTCAATAGTTGTGGAACAACGATGTTAGTTCCTGTTCCAACAGCTATATCAGTCGGACTGAAGTTACCTCTTGGATTTGATTCATCGTACATGATAGCATCTGAAGCTTCGTTCAATAGAGGCGGAGCTACGTTTGATGCAACGCCACGAATCAGAGCTCCACGAGCTAGAGAAGCACCAGCACCAGCTATTCTTCCATACGGTACTGCATATAGACCAGTCTCGATCACATCCCCAGCAATATCCTTTCCTGATGGACTTTCGCCTCGTTCAACTGCCTCTTGGATTCTAGGAGTCAAGATAGACATAGACTTACCAAGCACTCCTTCATGAGCTATGTCATATCTCTGTTTCTTGACAACCTCATCATGCATCTTAGAAAGCAGCTTGTCTCTGCTTACGCCATTCTTCTCAGCTACAAGATCTATCTGTGTGATAGGAATTTCGTTGAAGTGTTCTCTCCAGTCCTTACCGAATGACTTGTCAAGATCCACCTTGCCAGTTCTAGGCTCACCGATTAGAAGTTCTTTCAAAGATGGCATCTTCTCAAGATCTTTCACAGTGAACATTCTTAATGGAAGATCACGATTAGCCCATACAGTATTAACGATCTCTTCATCAGAATCCAAAACATCTACGGAGTCGTATAGATTCTCAAGGAGCTTATAATACATGTTATCTGTATCTCCGCTCTTGCGATAAGGAGTCATCTCGCTCCATATCTCGTCTGTTAGCTTCTTTTTGATCTTACTCGCCATAACCACTCCTAGTATAGTTCAGGGAATTCTTCCTTTAGAGCTCTAATTTCTGAGGGTCTCATGTTTGGATGCTTCTTAGCGTCATGTCTGCTCTTTCTACTCTCCCAGGTCTCCTTCCCTGCTACCTTCTTAAATGCTGCATCTGCCTTTTCGATTAGATCTGGCTTACCGAGCTTCTTTATCTGATCTCTATAGGAATCCATCTCTGCCTGATTCTTAAATCTACCCTTCTTGCTAAGATCAGCCATAATCACATCGTAATCTGTAGAAAGATTTGAACTGTCTTCTGTAGCTACTGAATTCTGTGCAGTTTGAGATTCAGTTGGACTAGTACTAACCTGAGTAGCTGCTGGATGAAGTTGATCATTCTGACTAGTAGGGTACTTATCATTCAATTCCTTCTGAGCTTTAGCTATCGCGGCTTTATCACCAGATGTAAGAGCGTCTGCATAGTTCTTCTGAGCCAATGCTAGATCCATTCTCTTCTGCAAATTGATTGATTTAAGTATTTCTTGATTAAGATCATTGTTGTACTTGTTCCATTCAGTAGAACCAGGCTTTTCTTTATCTCTGATAGCAGTTAGTGCAGAAATTCTTTCATCGCTTAGAGATAGTTTATCCTGAGCGTCGTTGTACTGATCAATTGCGGCATATCCCTTGTTGATAGCTGCAAGACGCTCGGCGTTCTGTGCGTTCTGAGTGTTTGTGAAGATCTGCTGTGCTCTTGCTCTTGCGGATTCCAAAGCTTGGAACTCCTGTTGCTTCTGCAACATCTTCTCTTGCTGCTCGAACTGTCTCTGCTGCATAGCCTGAGCCCTAGCGTCATCTTGCTGTGATCCAAATTCCTTCCAACCAGCTTCCTGTAGTCTATTGCCTACATCGCTTACGCCTTGTCCCATAGTGTTCCAAGGCTGATACTTGTTAGCGTATAGCTGAGAAGTCTGATTAGCGTTCTGGATAGCCTGTCCGATCAGTCCAGAATAGTTTATGTTGTCTCTGTTGTAGATTCTTGCCATGTTCAAATCCTCCAGATCAGTATAGACCAGCCATCGCGGTAGAGTAGCTCGTCTTGGCGTTCAGTCGATCCTGTTCAGCTGCGATTCTGTCAGCCTGAGCCTGATCCATCACGTCGTAGTAGTCATTAGCGAGATTGCCCTGCATCTGCATCTTAGTCGTCTTAGCGCCGAGAAGACTGTTGAGACGATTCTGATTGTTCGTGATAGCGTCCTGATACTTCTGATATGCGAAGTTCCTCTCGTTCTGATAGTCTTGCATAGCAGTGCGATAGAGCTCATCGGACTTCTCGGTGACTCCCTTTGCGATGTTGAGAGCAGCGCCAGTACCACGACCTAGACCTGCACCAGCTGCTGTGTGCTGAAGCTGACTTGTCGTGTCAGCCATGATCTGAGAGTAGTATGGATTGACGAAGTCTTCTTTCGTCTTGTTGAACGAGAAGTCACCGACATCAGCTGCATAGTCTTCAGGATTGAACGATCTGACTGCATCACGATATGCGTTGACATCAGACTCTTGACCTAGACTTCCACGCTGAGCATAGTAGTCTTCGATGTTCTGAATGACCTTCTTGTACTCATTGTCAGTCAACTGACCTTGAGCGTATAGCTGATTAGCGGCTTTCTTCTTGGCTTCTAGAGCCTCTTCGTTAGCCTTGTACTGTGAGTATGCCTGCATGCCACTTCCAGCTAGAGAAGCAGCTGCACCTGCGATGATCAAAGGGACCATTTTCTATCCTCCGTCAGTTCCATTTCATTAGCATTAGTTGTCCGAATGCAGACTCTGTGGAACTGAGTGTTGCTTGAAGTCTGCTATCATTTACATTTATTCTTCTACCAGTTGAAGTGATCAGGAATCCGTCATGAACTGTAGGCAGAATCAGATCGACATCTGCTCCTTTGTACAGATTGATGAACAGGACGTTCTTGATCAGTACCATTCCGTACTTCTGTGCTCCAACTTGTCCGTAAGAGCCCTCAAGAGCGTCAGACCAGTGAGACGTGTTCTCAGCTGAAAGTCTGACTCTTCTAAGATCTATTCTCTCGCTCATCGGTTACCTCAGATGAATGATGTGCATGGCTCGAACTGAATCTTCAGATTCTCGATAGCGAACGGAACAGCTTCAGTGGTGCTGATCTCAAGCGTGAAGAACGATCCTAGTCCAAGCTGCCAGATCGTAGTCGAATAGTCATACTGACCGATCTTGCCAGCGTAGTAGTCTTCATAGTCAGACCAGTTGCCACCATCCCAAGTGTATCTGATCTGGATTCTCGGATTCAGCTCCATGTTGTCATAGTGATCGTCGAAGCTGTGCTGACCGTTGTTAGTGATGATCTGAGCGCTGTCGATGAAGAACGGACAGTCGTCTGAAGTCAGAACAGAACCTCTACGAAGCTTGAGCATAACTCTTCCGTCGTGCTCTGTGTACTTGTTCTCGTCCATGTAAGCTAGAGCGTTCTTCGTTCCGACATAGATTCTGCCATAAGCGAAAGTAGCGTGATTGTATCTCCAGAAGGTCAATCTGTTGTTCTCGTCGTAAGATGCTCTGTAATGCCAAGCATCTTCAGTAGCGTCATAGACGAAAGTCTTCTGTGAGTCTTCGAAAGTGATAGAGTAGAACAGATGCTGATTCTCTTGCCATACTGACGAGTAAGCGTTCTCTGGATTCTTTAGATACTTGAGCTCACGTTCAATGTCCTTCGTCGAGACACGCTTGAGCTCTGCACCAGTTAGCATGAAGATTCCGTTCTCTCCGATGTCAGAGCTTCCAAGCCAGATGATAGTCTCGCCGAGCCAAGCTAGAGAGTTAGGCGCTTTGATGCCGATATTTCCAGCTGCTGTGTTAGGGCTGGTGAACGGGTTGTTCACGTCGTCATTGTAAGTGAAGATCTGATATGATCTGTCACCGAACGTGTACATAGCCTTTCCGTTTCCGATTAGAGCGATCGTATTGTCAGGACACCATTCAGAGTAAGTGATGAATCCGTACTTAGCGAACTGGACAGTGTCAACTCTGAAGATGTCGTTCACTTCAGGAGTGTCATCAGCTTTTCCAGTGATGAAGTCCTGCCACTGATTCCAGTAGTTGTCGTGGATCTCACCAGCTCTGTACTGCTTCTTCTGATCATCAGTCAGTGTCATCCACCACTCGATAAACTCTTCACGATCTTCATAGAAGTCTGCTGTCTGAGTGTCTTGGATCTCGAAAGGATATTGATATGAAGTGTAGAACGCGTCAGTTCCAGAGTCGTTGACGATCAGATAGCCGTAGAGATATGCGCAGTGAGTCGGCTGAATCTGTTGAGTGTTAGAGTTCACTCGATATGGAAGCTTGATGCTCTTGAAGTCTGCTTGCTGGTCACCGATGCTTAGAGTCGTGTCAACTGCATAGACAGAGTTTCCGTCAACGAGAATTAGATGTGGATGCGCTGAGCCGTAACCTCCAGTCTCAGTCATGTGAACTTCTGAAGTGTAAGAGTCAAGATGACCGATGACAGTGCATTCATGTAGGCTGTTGATCAGATAGAGAGTCTGGTCATACACAGCGTAGAGGTTAGGACGGTTGTCGATACCTCTAGAGACTCTGAACATGCCTCTACATCGTCCAGGAATCAGAGCTGCTTGGATCTCGCCCTGAACAGTTCTCATCAGAAGATCACATGAGTGCTCAGTCGGATTCTGCTTCTCGCAGTACATGTTGATGCACTCGCCCAGACCAACTTTCTGGACGTTGCTCTTGCTGATTGATCCAGCGATATTCTGAATCAGCTTGACTTTTCCCATCGTTAGCCTCCGAAGATCCAGTTACCAGATTCAAGCTCCCACTGAGTCATCGTTCCTCTTCCGTGATAGTCCATGTTTCTCAGAACCTGACGGACATCAGCTTTCGGAGTTCTGACATTCTCTACCATGACACGAAGATCATTCTCTAGTCTCTGCATCTGTGCGTCATCCAGTCTCGGGAACTGAAGAGCAAGCTTGTGTGTCAGAGCAGTGATGAGAAGCTCAGTGTAGTTGTCAGGAACCATCAGATCATCGTCAATGTCGAAGTCAAGAGCTCTGTTGTAGTTGAGCTTCATCTTGAATCCGATCTGTCTGACAGCCATCGGCTTTACCTGAATGATCCATTCTCCCTCTGCCTTGCCGACGAACGTGAACACTGGATCAGATGGTCCGCATCTCTCGAACTTGTCATACGGCATGAAGTTGAGCTCGTAAGTCCAAGGAATGTTCTGCTCGTTCATCTTGATCATCGTGAGAGTGTTGATCTTGCTCACGTCAGGACAGTACATCTGATACATGTTTCGATAGTCGATCATCTTCTGTAGACGATACGGAACGTTCTCTGGAACACGACTTCCAGCCCACGTGTAAACTGGACCAGACGGAGTTCCAACTCCGATAGCGAACCAGTATGAGTTCTCGTAGCCAGCTTCTCTGACGATAGCTAGAGTTCCATTGTCTACATCGTCTTTTGTGAGTTCGTAAGCGTTCATCTCATCAACTGAGTCGAACACTTTGTCGTAAGGACCGAGAAGACTGTCATTCTCATCATAGATGTGAATCTTCTCTTTGAGCGGAAGCGTGATGTTCTCTTGAGTGAATGCGAGAAGATTGTCATTGTTGTACTTAGATACGATTCCCTTCAGATGATTGAAGGCAATCTCGACCAAGTTTCCAGGGACAGCCTGTCTCCTTGGTACGATGTTGGCTCTCGATGTAGCCTCTTTTATGAGCTCGCGTACTGAAATCATGCAATTGCTCCTTCGTTTTTCATAAATTTTGCATTGAGCAGCAATCACTCAATGTCGTTGTCTCTGTGCCAGAAGTAAGCGTAACGAGCAGCCACTTCTGACGCTTTCTTTCTCTCTTCGTCTTTAGTCAGACTGACAGACTTGTGCTCCATCGCATAGACAGCTAGAGCTAGCGAGTCAGCTTCGTCAGGAGAGTGTCCTATCAACTCCTTGATGTCAGCTTTCTTGATGATCTGCATCTTTCCAGACTGATTGACGAAGACGGTAGTGTAAGCTAGCTGAGTCTTGATGTCGTCGCTCGATACGAACAAGCCGTCTTTGACGTACTTAGCGAGATCCAGATACATCTCAGCTCTAGCGTTAGCGCATCTGTTGCCAGTGTCGCAGTCGAACGGCTTCTGAGCGAAGTTGATGCCAGTCACCTGAAGTCCTTTCGATCTCATCACGTCAAGAGCTCCACAGCTAGTCGATCCAGTGATGTCTATGAAGATTCCCTGAATGTTCCATTTCTGAACGAGTCTCTCTGAGATGTCTGCTAGCTCGAACGAGTTTGCGCTCTGAATCTTGACCTGTTCCTCGATTCTGTACCTGTTCGCTACTGTAAAGACGTTATTGTCAGCTCCTAAGCCCGAAAGGTCTATACCCATGTAGTTCACTCCGGGTAGACCCGAATCTCTCGTAGGATAGTCCTTTAACTGCAAAATAGAAGCATCAGAGTCGATGTCAAGCATCTCGCCCTCTAGCTCCTGTCTAAGCATATCTTCGTTGACGATAGAGTTGCTCATCAGCTGGAGCTGCTCTTGAGTGATAAGAGGATTGTCAGTCGTCTTAGCGTGGATCACTTCGACAAGATCTGGATGCTCTTTCGCATACAAGTTCAAGAACGATCCCTTTCTCGGAGTCGATAGAAGTCTGATGTATGGATCGATTCCTTCACCTCTCAAGCAAGGAGACAGAGCCGTGAATAGAGTCGGAGGTGCAAGAGCTGCCTCGTCGCATACTGCGATAGAGATCCTTGACAGACCTCTTATTGACTCGATGTTCTCATACGAAGCTCCATAGATCACTCCGTCTCCGTAAGTGATCTTCATGCCCTGCTTCTCGAAATTGTATGGAATAGCGAGCTCTTGCAGTCTGGTCAGAATCTCGCTGAACAGAACCTCGTTCAACGCCTTGAAGTTTTGAGCGAGTGCGATGATTCTGAGTCCCTTCAAGAAGTTGAGCGCTATGTACAGACTCGCTACATAGCTCTTGCCAAATCCTCTTCCGCAACACAGATAGCAGATAGGAGCTCTGCTGTTGAAGAACTCCCTCTGCTTTGGAAACAGTTTGTACTCGTGATTCACTGCCATCAGAAGTCGCTTATAGTTACCTTGACATCGTTGTTGGGTTGTAGGATGTCGATCGTTCTGATCTTGCTGTCAGATGACCAGTGTCTCGCATCTCTTCTCTCCAAGATAGTCATCAGCTTATTGTACACTTTCGGCATCGGAGCCTTGATGTACATCTTGCTCATGAAGTGACGGATCAATAGAGTCTTCTTCTCGTACCACTCGTCATCGAGCTCTTCATCAGTCGTTCCAGATGGACAGAACTGAATAGCGAGCTTCGCGAACTCTTTCTTGTCGTTTGTGCTGAGCATAGCGATCGTGAAGTCTTCGTTCACGTCACCGCTATCCAGAGTTATGTCAGTCCAGCTCTTGTCTAGCTCATCTTGTAGCTTCATATAGCACTCCTTGTAGCTTCATCAACAACCTCCATATCGCATATCCATGTCGAACTTCTGACGAGCTTCTGATCTCTTCAAGATGTTAAGAATCTCAGTCTCTGCCATCAACATGTCTCCGAGAAGATCAAGCAGTCTGTCCCACTTTGATTGATCTGGATCGACTCCTGGAATTCCACCTCTTCCGAGAATCTCTTTCACTTGTTCATCTGTCAACTTCTGAGTCGTAGAGTCTGGAACTAGAACTTCTGCGATCTCGCGATCAGTCATCTTGCTCTGTTCGTTCATTCTGCGATCTTCCGTCTCTTTCTTCTTTCTCATTGAATAACCTCATCAATTCGTTGCAAGCCTCTTCATTGAGCTTGTCATACTCTTCTCTTGATAGTTTATTTATGTAGAAGAGATTGTATAACCGGTCAGTGTCACAAATCAAAGGACGATGGTCGTAGATCTCGCACTTGTTGTCTTCTGTCAAGTACTTGCATACTCCATCGCCTCTATCGTATATCTTCATAAATTGGAATTGACCAATTCTACGGCAGCAGAGGCCTTTACACTTATTGCAACATGTTATCATATATCTTTCTGGCTAACTGTTCCTTTTCGGATTGAGTCATATCGAAGAGTGTTAGCTTACTATTCCATACATCTCTCGCCTTTCTCATCTTCCATACTCGTTCCTTACGGATCCATTCAGGATCAGCGTCTAGTCGTTCCGCTTCCTTCTTCATATAGCATCTGACGCAAGTGAATGTGCCCTCCATCAGATCAGAGAAGCCTCTTCCTTTCTCTCCGCACTTGTCACATACTTGATAAGAAGAGCCGCAAGCTTTATCGAGTCTGTTGGCTATTCTCTGTAGCTCTATCTCGATCGGACTCAAGTCATCTTGGATCATACGATACCTTTCCTCTTGAAGATCTCACGTTCTCTGAGGAACTGCTCGTACGGATAGTCTCCATGAATGACTTTAGACGGATCATCGTTCGGAATGAAGCATCTACGGAACGAGTAGCCAAGCTCTCTGTCTCCTTTGTCCCAACCATCAGGAAACGGAGCCTTTCCTCTCTTCAGTCCGTACTTCTGCATGATCCAGAAGATGGCGTGATCGTCTAGAGGACACTTGAACACGATCTCATCGTCAACTTCTCTTCTGAGACACTCTACAGCTCTCCATCCGTATGCCATGCACTGGCCCTGTGTAAGCTTATCGTTCGTCATGCACAGCCACTCTCCATTCTGTAGTGACTTCAGACCCTCTTCTATCCAAGTCGGACAATAGTTCGTGTCGTCATCTATAGTGAAGACGATTACTGGCTCGTTAAGCTCTCTCCTCAAGATAGGAACGATCTTCTGCCAGCAGTGCATATCCTTGTCTTGGAAGTATAGCTTAAGATTGTCGTTAGTCTTCTCTAGCTCGATCAGTTCAGGACACAGCTTAGCTACATCCTCTCGCTCGTTCGGAAACTGTTGTCTGTCCAAGTTGATAGCGAACTCGTCAACCTTGACTGTCTGATTCAGAATGTCTCTTACTGTCGGAATGCACATCGGAATGCGCTTCGTCCATGTAGTCATACCTACGATTGTTTTCATATCGTCTTATCCTCCTCTACTTCAATATGAAGTTTGTTAGTTCTTTGATCTCTCGGCCATCGTCGCAATTGAATCTGTACGTAACATTAGCGTATGCATGAGGATTAGCATACAATGTACCAGTGCATATTGGATCATCACTGTCTATAAGGTAAAGTGTACCTTTTTGAGATCTTTCAGAAGAAAGAACTATTATACCGATTAGGCAACTTATTATTATAATTAGTCCTAAAACGAATAAAAATTTTTCAGTTGTATTCATCGTATCTATCCTCTTTCTAAATGGTTTGTCCTTCTTCGATGAGTCTTACCCTCATCGGCATAATTCTCTTTCCAGCCTTTATGTTCTTAAGCCAGAATAGAGTATTTAGTCTCTCAAGAATGAAGCTGAACGATCTGGCCTGATACTTCGGATCGCAGTTCTTTCCTGGTCTGAACTTCAACAGATCTGGATCTCTGTGCATAAACTTGTACAGATCTCCTCCACAGAACTGAATGAACTTCTTGAAGAGATACTCCATGTCAGCTACCCATCTCTGAATAGTAGCCTTGTCGGCACAGAACAGGTTGTACGGATAGAATGACTTAGCTTCAAGCAGAATCTTGAAGTCTTCGTTCGTCAGAGCGTATCTCATGAAGTCTACCCACTGGATAGTGTGGAAATACGCCAGCTGATTCAGAACACCCTGCTGCATCGGTATAGGCTCGGCTGTAGCGACGTTATAGCTCGTCTGCAATAGTTGCCTACGGTAGTGATGAAGACAAGCCCATTCGCCGTCTTTTAGCTGTCCGAGAATCCACTTCCATGAGTTTAGCTCTGCTCTGATTGGATTGTTCACTCCTTCAACTCGAACGAAGTCGAAAGTGTGTGAGTCTGTCCATGCTCCTTTAGTGTCTGTGTGATGTCCGATGACGAAGCAAGGAGTCTCTGATATTACTGTAAATTCATCAGGAGACTGTCCAGGACTCAGGATGAAGTCTCCTGACTTCTCATGATGTGATAGAATAAAGTTGCGTAACATTATTTGTTCCTATTTGATTTAGCTATCTTAGCAGCTAATGAATGTATACTCATCACAGCTGTTCACCATATCTCTGATAGTATTCCAGTGATTTGAATATGCTGGGATCTTATCGTCTCTTAGCATTTGATGGATTTGCTGATGTAGAGTTCTAGGAATGTAGATGAACTTGTTAGCATCTTCATAGCCAAAGCAATGATGAATTTCATAACCATGAAGCTTATAGTGTTTCTTGAACAAAATTCTATTTGAAAGTACACGGATCTGTTGCCTAGTAACTCCAGCAGCATTTACATCTTTAGCATTGTACCCTTTCATGTAAACATTACGTTCAAGCTTGTGTTCACTCCTGCGCTTCATCTTGTGAGCGATGTACTCTTCATTGGGTTCAGACCTTCGCTTCTTCATGTACTTCTTCATGTACTCCTTACGTGCTTCTTTCTGTTCTGTAGTCTTGTATCTGTGTCTCATTTTATGTCCTCAACCTTAGTTATTTTTCCATCCTTAACTATTACAACATCTCCGAGCATTGGAAGAACAGCCTTGATGACTTTTAGATCTATTCTCTTATTCAATCCACCGAAACATGAGTGTAGCCATCTGTGCTTCTCTCTACTGATGACGATGAAGTTTCCTAGCTCCAGTGGATCAGTGTAGTGATGAAGCTCACATCCAGTTCTATCTATACCCAACCTGTCGGCAAGGTATCTTGATCTCGTTCTGATGTTGAGTCTGCTTGCGAACACCGGATCAGTGAGCCTTCTATTCTTGTGATTAGCCTTGATCTGCTCTACCTGTTCTGGATGATCTTCTCTCCACTTTCGTGATCTAGCTCTCTCACGATCTCGATTCCTCCATCTGTAGTCTTTCTGCTCTTCAGCGTGATCTCTGTGCCACTTAATCATCTGTGCTAGATGAGATTCATAGTTTTCCAGAGATCCATATCTTTCGATTGCTTGTTCTTTTGTTATTCTTGGACGTGGCATTATAGTTCCTCCGGTACTTCAGGTGCTGGATAGCCGTTTCCTACATCGAACTTTCCAGGCTTTCTCTCTGCTAGCATTGCAGTGAAGTCTTCTCTATTCTCAGCCATTCCACTTATTGGATCGAAAGTGATGTGAGGATGTCCATCAGATCCGACAAGTTCTGGCCATCTCTTAGCGACTTCTGAGTTGAAGTTCATGATCGACTTGGGCTTCATTCCAGCCTGCTTGCACCAGTCAGCGTAAGTCTTGTAGCACTCTGCCGTAGTGTAGCTGTCGTCATACTTGAACTTGTAGTACTTAGACATCTCGATCAGTGTGGACTTAGTCGGATAGTATGTCTTCTGGATCTCCCATACCTGACGACCGAGATCAGAGTTCGGATTCCAGTAACCCTCTTCCTTGTTCTCGTCAATAGCCTTCCAGAAGTCAACGGACTTGTCAAGAATCTCGTTCAAGCTCTTCTGTTCTTCTTGTGTGCCTACTTCTGTTCTCTTGCAGTTGAACTCGAAGTATCTTCTCATCGTCTCTGGATCGAAGATCACATCGTATAGATGGTCGTTAGCGGATGAGATGCATGAGAACGTGATAGTTCTCTTCATTTGCTCCTGTGTGCCGTATATACGAGTGTCTAACTTGTTACCCGTTAGTATAGACTTGAGAGTCTTAATGTCGTCCGTAGAGAGCGCTTCTACGCCAGCAACAGCCTGTGTATTGTTCACAGCTAGTTCATCGAAGTAAATGATGTACTTCTCAGTCATCTTCTTGATCTCACGAGTCTCGTCGAATAGAGATGAGATCTTAGCGCTCTCAGTGTAGAACTCTTCGAACTTGCTAGCGAGCTTGTCGATGAACCAAGACTTACCAGTTCCAGTCGGTCCAAAGAAGTTGATCCAGATGTGCCATACGACCTTCTTCATTCTCATCCTTCTCTTGACCTGCCAAGCCCAGTGGCACATCATCATCTTGAAGATCTCGTAAGACTCAGAGATCTGAAAGTGTTCGTGAATCTTGTGCAAGTAAGTGTCCAAGAACGGAAGACAGTCTTCGTCATACTCAAGCTCTTTAGCGAGCTTAGCGAACGAGTTCTCTTTAGCCTGTCTAGCCATGTCATAGAGAGTGTGTTCGATATTTCCTGTAGTGAATGATCCGAGAATAGGATCAGATGCTGCTTTAGCGAGAAGGAAGTGCTTGATGTCGTTGATGTCTGAGTTGAGCGGACTGTCGCTTCCAGGTCTCATCGAACGAATCTCTGTGAATGATCTGTTGATCTGGAATCTTCCGCTCTCTTTGAGGAGCTTTACGAGATACGGCATGAGCTCGATCTGTTGAGCTTCTGGTGCTGCCTTCTCCTTGATGAGATTCTTGATGATCTCTTCTACTTCTGGCTGACTCATTGGATCAATTCCTACGACTCCCATAGCAGCGACATACTTCACGTATACTTCTTGAGGAGTGAGGAAGCTTCTCTTGCTCTTCATCTGGATCTTGCCGCGATCTGTGATGATGTAGTTGTTCTCGAAGTATTTGATGAATTGGTCGATATTTTGATTGGTGTTCATTGTGTGTTCCTTATTGTTTGAATTAAATATACTCATTTAATTTCGTCTCAAATTTGCTATTATATATTATTTTAAAGAAGAGATAGAGGGGTCTCTTCTAAATTTGGGTTTGTTACTCAAATCTTTACGAAATTCATTACGAAACTTCACTCTTGCTTGCAGAAAGTATATCATCTTCTGGCTATCGGCTATATAAAGATTGTCCAAGTATTGTTGAGCTTTTGTGTTCATTTCTTATATCCTTGCAGATCGAAACAAAAATGTCTTCTTCTCAGCATCACCGTCAAGATCCAACTGAGAAGAAGACATCAGGAACACGATCAACTAAATCCTTGTACTCTGTATAGCTCTGAATCATTTGACGGTGATGAGCTATTGTCTTATGTATTATATATAGTAACTTCTTATGAGAAAATTTGCTATTTCGCAGCTTTTATGTGTAAATTTATTTTTACTATAAATATCAGCATAAATGGTTTAGAATCTGTCCAACATTACCTATATTGATAACATCAACAAACAACAACCTAAAACTAAAAGGAACAAAAATCATGGCTAAAAGAACTCTCACCAACGAACAGATCCTCTCTCGCTTCGGCTCTATTGAAGCTTACGACGAATATCGTCTCAAGGTCTCCATCTACCGCAAGAAGCGTCGTCAGAGCAAGAAAGCTGAACTTCCGTATCATCCGGTAAAGACGAGTCTGCTTGATAAGCTCGGAGAACCTATCTGCAGCAAGACTGAATGCACCAGACTCGGTGCTATCATTCTACTCGTCTTCGCAACTATCTCTATAGTATCCATCATCTAAAGAGAATTTGACTGAATAAATAATTACATATATTTTATTCATCAAAACAAAAAGAAACAAACCGCACTTAAGTGCAAAGGAATAACAACAATGTCAATCACAACAGACAATTTCAACGACTATTTCTCTTCCATCCAGACTACTCCAAAGGTCGGTGACCTAGACAACGTAACTGTCAAGCTAATCTCCGTAGCAGAGTACAAGTCCACCAAGTCCGGAAAGACCTCACTCAAGATCACTTTCGATCATGAAGGTGCTGAGTTCGGAACTTACATGGGTCTCGGAACTGACAAGGCAATCGACATCACGAACAACCGTCTTCTCCAGATCGCTACTGCAGCTATCGGCGCAGAAGAGGCAATCGCTATGTTCAAGGCTGCCTTTGAAGACGAAGACAACGAACATGACACTCGTGAGATCGCTATGGACTTCGCAACTAAGGTGAACAAGAAGCTCAAGAAGAAACCTGTAGACGCTATCGTAACTCGTCAGAAGGGCGAAGATGGTCTCTGGTCTGTCAAGTGGAGACTTCCGTCTGCCGATGCTGAGAAGTCTGAACATGAACAGGAAGACACCAAGACTGAAGAGACAGGAGATTTTCTTGACTCACTGAAGTAAAAACAAAACTGAACATACATTATCCTTGTAGAGTTCCACTGGCTATAGCGAGATTCCTTTGAGAATCGTTGAGCGTCAAAGCCAGTGGATCTTTTTTTAGCAACAAAATTGTATATTGACTATATGGGACAGAAGCGTTTAGACATTCCTCCAGAATCCGCACTTGAATATCTTTTAGAGAACGGCTATCTAGAAGAGACTGACTCCTACCCGATGTACCGGATAGCGATGAATCCGGACACGTTCAGGATCTACTCTATCACTGAACTGACTCGTGCTCTAACTAAGAAGTTCCACTTTAAGAGCTTCATTCCTAAATCATCTCACAATAAGGCGTATGAGAGAGAGCTGTACAAGTGTCTCAACCAATATCAAATTCAATATGATGATCGTTTAACTAAATGCAACGAGCACTGGCAGTTCAAGATGACCGATAGAAAGAAACTAGAAGCTGAGTTGGGAATAGACCTAGATATAGTTGATGAGTACGATCGTAACCACAAATGTATCTCTAGGAGAGGTTCTAAGAGGTGGCAGGCTTACTGGAGAGGACTGAAGAGAAAATACTCCGAGGAAGATGCACTTAGATTCTTCAAAATCTACTTTGACAGACGAATGAAGGATCCAAGCAAGAACTTGAAGTTTGGTAGAAAAGCTAAGCGAAGCTTGTCTTCTTAAGCGAAACTTGTCTTCTTAAGCGCTTAATAATTGCACAGAAACAGCCCTATAAGGACGTAAAAGAGGTAGACCTTGATAGACCTACCTCTGATGAAAATAACGTCTTATAACGTCTGGAATCGTCACTTTATGTATCTTGTCCAGTCGTTACTATCGAAGAGAAGATAGCCAAGAACTAAGACTATCACTACGAATAGAAGAGTACCTATCATTTCTTTAGCTCCTTCACTGCTTCTGTCAGTGTCGTAACAGAGACTTCAAGCTTAGCCGTGCAGACATTCATCGCATTTACAGCATCTCTCAAATCATTGATCAGAGTGTTGTGTAGCGTCTGATTGTCTTTTAGCTGACCTATCAAAAAGTCGTGCTTCAGAATCTTGTCGTGAAGCTCAGTGCTGTCTGCATCTCTCACTTCACGAGTCTTCTTTCGATCTGACTGAATCTTAGCATAGCCGAGTACTAGGATCAGTACTGGCCATGCATATTGAGGTACGTAAGGAGCTATAGTGCTGATCAGATCCATCTCTACCTCCTGTTAGCCGTAGTAGTGTCCAGAGTCTTTGAAGCACCATTCCGTAGTGCCTCCGAAGTCTTGCTTGATGAAGTCATACCAGCAGCCAGAAGGAATAGCCCAAGTCATGTCGTCATCGATCTTTGCAGAGTACTCAGCAACAGCGTCGTATCTGTAAGGAGTCGTGACGTGAAGCTCACAGCAAGCAGAAGACTGAGGATAGACTACCTTGACGTAGCCTGAGTAATTTACTGATATAGCCTGACACTCTACTGTAGGATATGGAACATTAGAGCTGATCAAGACAGAAGAGGTCTGGTCAGTCAACGTGATTCCAGCGCCAGCTTTGAGTCCAACTGGAGTCGGCTTGTGCTTGATGTAGCTTGCTGATGCAGTATTGGCTTCTGTCCAGTCAGACTGCTCTTGAGTGAAGGTAGCGCTAACTGGCTTGAATGTACCGTTGTTGTCGATGTAGATCGGAGTAGCGCTATCACCGACTCCATTGACTCCAGCGTCTAGAAGTTTCTTGTACGGACCGCTCACTAGATAGCCTTGACCGACATCATCAGCAGTGACATAAGCATATCCGTCTGGATCATCAGAGTCGATCTTTAGAGCGCTTACGAACGTCTCTGATCCGCCGTATGGTGTTCTGTATACTTCAGATCCTGATCCTCCTTTATAGTAGATAGCAGAGCTGTTGATAGAGCTGATCTTGTTGTCAGTGTAACCGAAAGTAAGAGTGTCCTGCTTGCCAGAGGTCTCAGAGTCTACATAGTCCTTAGTTGCGTAGTCAGAAAGATCAGGTAGATCTGCTGATGTTATGAATCCTGACGGATTTGAAGCTGAGTAGAAGTTCTCATCTACATAGCTCTTCGTAACGTAGCCGCTTAGTTCTGGTATTGCTGAAGTGTAGATTCCGATCTTAGATGCAGATGTCTCGTCAATGATATACAGAGGACTGAGAGCTTCAAGACCTACTGGATCTGGCTTGTTCTGAATGTAAGACGGATCAGTGTCGTCATCTTCTGACCAGTCAGACTGAACTTGCTCGATATGAGGAATATCAGCAGATGTCAGGAATCCAGACGGGTTAGAAGCTGAGTAGAAGTTGTTCTCTACATAGTTCACGTCAACGAATCCTGAGACATCGGCAGAAGTGACATAGTCAGTCAGATCGGGAAGATCTGCACTTGTCAAGAATGCAGATGCCTCATCACGAGTGAGATAGTCACCCTCTGGCTGTAGTCCAGTGACAGAGACGACGTGATCAACAATGGAGACATACGGACCAGCGCTATACTCTTGAGCTACTGGAACATCTGCTGAAGTGATATAGTTCTGCTCTACAACCCAAGATGAAGTAGCGAATCCAGATGGGTTAGTGTCAGGATAGACTCCAGTCACGTTGATTGTATCACCTTCAATGTTCACGTACTGACCAGCAGAGTAGACATGGAAGTCAGGCAGATCTCCAGAAGTGAGATAGCCTTCTGGGTTCTCATATCTCGGATAGAAAGCTGATGCTTCAGAACTGTCCATCTTTCCAGATGTAGCAGACTCAACCTCTTCATGAGTAGCGTACTGACTCATGTCGGCAGAAGTCAGATATGCGTCAGGATTGATTCCGGTGACTGAGATGGCTAGACTGATAGGATCAATGCTGATGTATTCGCCTTCTCTGTATCTCGGAACATCGGACGATGTGATGAAGCCCGACGGGTTAGTGTCTGGATAGAATTTCTCGCTCGTCCATGTCTTAGTCGCCATGTCAGAGACATCAGGCAAGTCAGCAGAGGTGATGTAGTTCTGATCTTGGACCCATTCTTGTGTAGCGTATCCCTCAAGATCAGCCGAGGAAATTGCGTCAATGTTGTGTCTACCGAGAGCCTTCTCAGCGCTCGTGAAGTCTTGTTCGATGAGTGTAGAAACGTAAGGCTGTTTCATGTTAATCTCCTCATAAAATATCTATTGTCAATCCTTGATCAGACGAACTGAGTAGCCGACTGTCTTGTCGTCGTATCTCGAATCCATCGATGCGCCCGTATCAAAGTAACGCCAGTAGGCGTCATAAGACGAGTACTCATTGGCGGTCCAGAAGTATGCGTAGAAGCGTAAATTGAAGAAGGAGCCCGATGACCAGAAACCAGCGGGAAAAGCCGCAAAGCCGTAGGATCCGTCACCATTTCCAGAACTCCAGCCATAAGTTGACTTCAGTTTAGTACCAGCAGACATTGCTCCAACAACATATTCTAGAGTACCCCATTCTGAGTCTGATGGGAGATGCCATCCATCGACTGTAGCAGCAACTCTTACTGCTGCATCCCATGTGTAGTAGTACTCTACAACGTCTCCTTGTCCATAGTTGACAGTCTGTGTATAGATGCCGCCCTGTCCATCATCTATAGATAAGTTCTTGCTCATCCATGTCTGTGAGCCTATCGTTACTTCATCGAATGGAGGTGTTGGAGTAACTGGTGATACTATTGCTCCAAAGTTACGAGTTCCATTAAGTCTCGTCAGCATCTTTCCGTTTCTTGCAAGATAGATTGACATTATACCTCCGCAATACCAGTTATGTATCTGTTTCCTGTTGATGTCTGGTACATCAGCATTCTATCTCTTCCGTCATCAGATAGAGCATAGGATGATGAACTGTACTCTCTTATGCATAGATTAGCGATTCCGGAGTAGTAGTCCCAGATTCTTATGTCTACAATAGACTTGACACTGACATCAGTAGTGAAGTCTCCAAGTCTAGTGCTGTCCAAGAAGATCGTTCCCTTCGTGTTTGAAGTGAAGACGATTCTTAGTCTGTGCCACGGAAGTCTAGTCTGATCTAGATGCTGAGTTGCAATCTTGTAGCCATCAGGGAAAGCTTTCCAGAGATATGTGCCGTATCTGTAAGTCATTGGACCGCTATCAATGCCCCATCTCATATACTGAGTGTTAGAGTATGGAGTGTATGATATAACATGGTCACTGTTCGCAGTAGCTGTTCCAGAAGTAGCTGGTGCGGCTATGTAGCCAACATATCTCATCGCTTCTCCCATGTTGAAATTTGATGATGTAGCAATAGAGAATAGATTATCTTCAGCTACTCCGTCGATTCCTCTTCTGAACAAGATCTTACCGAAGCTTGAAGACTGCCGTCCATCTGGCCATCCATATCCAAGCATCACGTCAGCATCTATGCTGAAGTACTGAGAAGTGACCTTGCTGCAGTCGCATGGAACATAGAGCAATTGACCGACTCTACCCCAAGTCGTTCTGTAGTCTCGATAGATTGTCTTCCTCCAATTATTCGAAGTGTACGGATCTACAGTAACATAAGTGTTAGCTGGTGGTATGCTGCTTCCGTCATAGTCGATAGCGTCTTGCAAGTTGCTGAACTCTGCAATAGCTATTCCTCTCACTTCAGTATACGGACTGGCAGAGAATGAATCGTTACATTTGACGAACATGCTGTATATCTTAGTCTGACTTAGCGAATCTACTAGCGTTACATTTCCTGTTCCGTATAGAACATTGTTGATGTACAGACGGAAGTTCTGATCTACTTTGTCGAATACTAGCTTGTATCTTCTTGGACTATAGTCTGACTCGTTAGAGATGTAGTAGAATGCCCACGATGAGTCGTTTATTACGAATCTTTCAGTCTGAATGTTCAGTCCAGAACTCGGAGTGAATGTCTGAGTCGATGGACCATAGAATACTGGAATGAGAGTGTTATAAAGCTGTCTAGTCCGTTCAGGAATTACTATAGATATGCCCTTGCCATGAAGCTCAGAGTAAGAAGCGCTGTCGAACTTCAAGATACTTCCCATCTCTGTACTTTCTTTTCTGTCAACAATCTGCTGATCAAAGATGATCGTGAAGTATCTACGACTCACAACCTTGTCAATAGTGACAGTCTCTGTGTCATCTTGTCCTCTGGTCATGATAGGACCAGATTCATAGAATAGTTCATCACCTGTTGAAATGCTCATATTATGCTCCTGTTCAACCCAGTCTGATGGAATTATCAATTACAGTAAGTTCACTCATGATGTCTCCTAGTAATCGACAAGTGTCTGAAGATCGTTAGACGATACGACACTGATATGGTCGGCTCTTGGATAATAGCTTATTTCGTTATCAATAGATAATTGTGTTGCAACAAGATTCACGTCGTTCGAGTAAACTATATAGCCCTTATAATTTGGATAGCTGTCTGGGTTTACATCCGGTCTCCAGTAGAGGTGTCCAACTCTGTCGGTCTGATCTACTATTAGCCTATTAGTTCCACTGAGATTAGCTTTACAAGGATATGAGTTATCTGTATAGTAAGTAACACCATCTTGATCCCATGTAAATACTCCATCATAAGATGGAACGAACTGCGGCTTAGTCGTATCTATTGACGTAAAGCCAACAGTTTGCTTAGCATAGTGGGCTCTCTGCCGTAAAAGATTTTCATTTATAGAGTAGTCAGATGCCCCAAAGCTCGAATAGGCGGTTCTTATCGTTCCATGCCACTTGTATAGGATGTATCTATCTGGTACAGTAGATGGCAGATCGAAGTTCACTTTGCTTCCATAGTTATACTCAGAGTCTGTATTGAACAGAATGGTATAAACTGGGGCAGGAGGAGTAGTACTCAAAGGTCTCAGTACTCGACCTCCAATCTTCAGAACTCGATTGCCAATTTTGAGCAGATTATGATTCGGGCTGTTGCTCATTTGAACCTCCTCTTAGTTATGCATCACTCCAGTCTACTAGAGCTTGATAGTCATTAGACGATACGACTCTTACATTCCTAGCCTGTGGACGGATATTCACTTCTACCATGAGTTGGATCTGTTTAATAGGAGCTGTAACGATTCCACTTTTAACTGTAGCATATCCAACATAAGTTCCATTAAGAAATGTATGAGCTTTAAGTTCCTCTTGGTCTATGATGATCATCATTGGTCTCCAGCTGTTGCTATGTCCAAATCCAGACCATTGTCTATAGCTAACTGAATCAGCAGTAAATGAGCTAATACCAGTTACACCATTAGCTGTTGTCCATGCTGAAACTATGCCAGTTATCCCAACAAAACCCATAAGGTTATTTGAGTAACATCTCATTCTCCATGAACCTGCATTAGATTTGTAGAAAACGTCGTTGACACCAGTGAAGTTTGCTAATTCTGTCTGATACATCACATATCTATCGGAAATAGAATCTGGTACTCCAGTTAGATCAAATGTCGTATTAGCTCCATACTGAGTACTACCAAGATTGCATAGAACAGTTATGTCTTGTCTGAAGTATCCCTGTACACTAACGTCATACTTCTTGATCTTGAACTTATTGCCATCATACAGAGTAGCTCCATTCAATTCGTACTTGTCGAAGATATATCCTTCATCTGGTGTGTTAGTCAGAGTCACTTCAGTTCCATAAGTTCCTGATAGCGGACTAGCAGACACTGATCCGTTCTCTGATTGAAGAACGTGAACGTTGTAGACCGGATTGACGTAATGTAGCAACTTCTTCATCTATTACCTCTAATGCCTCTAATGCCTCATTCTATTTAGATGCTCTGGCTCAGCAAGCAGTTCTTCATGACATCATCTTCCTCAGCTGTAGTGTCTCTAGGAATTCCAGCCATAGCGTAGAAAGCAGCAAGATGAGCATAGTCGCCAGAGTAGCCTTGGTTGAAAGTTTTCAACCTAGTGCCCATAGCTTTAGCTGTGCTATTCGTTTGACTCCATTCAGATCCGTTAGTCAGATTCTTAGCGTAGTAGCTTGTTCCGCTAAATCGAACTTTGAACACGTTCACAGAAGTTAAAGCGAAATTACTGCCAAGATCTCTACCAGTAGAATCATGTACCTCAAGATTAGGACCTTTCGATCTAATCATGTATACATAGTTATTGTCCTGGTTTCTAGTACTTACGATTCCTCCATCTCCTGTTGTATTAGCTACTCTGATGAACCATGTGTAAGTAGTGCCTGCTAGTGCTTTGATAGCAGTTACTTGAGCGGAAGTAAGATCTATGTAGAGATAATTGTTCTGATTGTTCGCATTACTCAAGTAGCATTCTGATCCAGATCCATTCTTTGTCAGTGTACCAGCTTGAAGATAGTCTCCAAATGTATGATTGATTGCCTTGTTCGGAATCTTATATCCATCGAAGTCCTTTGCTTGATAGAGGAAGTCTAGGTCTAGTGGAATGTTCATTCTGAACGACGGCTGAACTGACACATCAGACTTCTTGATCATGAACTTGTCAGAATCAATGAGCGAAGAGCCAGTCAGCTGATATCTGTCGAGAACATATCCCTGATCTGGAGTATTGCTTAGACTGACTATGGTTCCAGGAACGCCACTGCTTGGAGTAGCAGTGACTGATCCATTTGAACTCGGTAGAACTGTGACATTGTAAGTCGGAAGATCTATCGCTATCAACTTGTCATTGAACTTTAGAGGCATCTTAGCTTTCCTTCTTGTCAATACCTACTACCTTATAGATCCAAAGACCACCAGCACCACTCTGTGATCCCCAGACGTGAGTCTGTGATAATAGAGTCATGCTATTGCCGCTGAAAGAGTATGTGTTAACACTCCATACTGGAGTATTAGTGTTCATGTAGGTAGTTACTGTCTTACATACGGCAGAATAAGATGGATCAAACTCTACATAGTTCTGACATCCTGCATTCTCGTGAGGTCTGCCATAAACACCGATTCTGCTATAGCTTAGAGGATCGTCTGACAGATTTACTGAGTAGTTGTTAGCAGATATCAATTCACCGTTCTCGCCTTCCCATAGAGTAGTCTCATAAGGAGTGCTCTTCGGTACCTCATCTGGATCGATGGAGACAGTAGTTCCAGCACTAGACTGAGTGATGAGAATTCCGCTTCCAGGAATCAACTTGCTCACATCTCCACTATTGACAGAGATGATGTCGTTAGTGATGTCGATGAACTCACCAGCAGTGTAAGATCCACCTCCTCCACCACCAGCGATTGCAGAGCCGTTGATAGCGTTGATCTTGTCAGATTCATCATAACCGAAGGTCAGAGTGTCTTGCTTTCCAGATACTGCTGAATCGACATAGGATTCTGTAGCATATCCGTTTAGATCTGAGCTTACTAGATATCCGCTAGGGTTAGTAGCCATCGGATAGAATGCAGATGACTCTGTAGCGTCCATCTTTCCAGACACAGAAGCATCAATGTCTTCCTGAGTTACGAAGTTGCTGACATCAGGAATAGCAGAAGTGTCAGCCTTTCCAGACAGCTCAGACTCAAGTTCAGTGTCAGTGACGTACTCGGAAGGAATAGAAGTCAGATAGCCCTGTTCTCCAACCCAAGTCTTCGTTGCCATATCAGATACGTCTGGGAGATCTGCTGATGTGATGAATGCGCTTGTTTCATCAGCGACATATTTTTCCATTTCAGATCTGGTAGCGTAGATGCCCAGATTTGGCTTGTGTAGAATCTGAGACCTTCCAGAAGTAGCATTCCAGTCTGATACATTTCCAGCAACTCTCTCAGTAGTAGTCCATACGTTATCAGGTTTAATCTGATATACGAATACGCTGTCATTAGCAGATTCAGTAGAATTCGATCTGTAGTACTGGAACTCGAAAAAGTTACTTGCAGCGATCGGATCACTGACATTAACATAAGCAAGGAATGCCATTCTACCACTAGGATGGCCCTGACGAACTGGTATGAGACAGTATACTGTCTTCTTATTGTATACAGCCTCTAAAATTTCTGCAAATGTCGTTACTCCATATTCTGCTTGGAACAAATTCTTCAGGTAACCTTGTCCAGATACCCAAGTCTCAGTAGCATAGCCATCAAGATCTCCAGAAGTAATGAATGCAGATGTAGCTGACTGGATAGCCTCGTTCATCTCCGGCTCAGTCACATATCCACTAGTCTCTGGAACCTGAGCGCTGATGATGTAGTCGTTACCGCTAGGAGTGATGCTCACGTTGTCACCAGCGAGAAGCAGAGAAGTGTCAGTCACTGATACGACATGATCAGTGATGTCTATGTTAGCTCCTGCACTGTACTCTACTTGAGCTGGAACATCAGCGCTAGTGATGTAGTGCTGATCAGTCACCCAAGTCTTAGTAGCAATGTCGCTGACATCAGGTAGATCAGCAGAAGTGATGAAGCCAGAAGTGTAGTCCTGAACGTACTGTTCAGTAGCGTATCCGTCAAGAGAAGGAATCTGACCAACGATCTCAGCAGAAACATTAGCCAACTCTCCAGAAGTTACTAGATCTTCCGGAATAGTCGGAATGTCTGAGCTCGTAATGAATGCAGAAGTATGCTCTGTAACGAAAGAGCTCATCTCACTCTCAGTTACGTACTCAGAAGGAACGCTTGTCAGATATCCCTCTGGGTTGTCATAGCGTGGATAGAAGTCAGCCGAAGAGCTCTTGTCCATCTTGTCAGCTAGAGCTTCAGAGATAGAAGATGTCAGATCTGCAATGTCTTGCTCGATAGCTCCAGATGTCTGTGCTAGTTCAGCAGAAGTTACGACATCCTCTGGAATGTCAGGAAGGTCAGCTGAAGTGATGTAGTGCTTGTCAAGAACCCACTGCTCAGTAGCGTAGCTAGAGAGATCTGGAAGATCTGCACTTGTGATGAAAGCAGAAGTTGCAGACTCGATGGCCTGTTCAACTTCGTCGTGAGTAGCATAGCTCTCAGGATCGATTCCAGTGACGCTGATCGTGTTAGTCTCATCGTCAATAGAGATGTAGTCACCAGCTGTGTAAGTATGTCCACCAGTTCCAGCTCCACCAGAAGAGAGTCTAGCGATCTGTACATTCTGGAGATAGCACTCAGACCAAGCGTTAGGAGTGTTCACCTTGAAGATAACGATCTGAGAGACTTCATCGTCTTCCTTCACGCATCTGATGAAAGAGACTTTGAGACAGTGACTGTCATCTGAACTGTCAGGACCAGCCATGTCTCTGTTGAATGACATATCTTCAGGAGAATCATCAGATCTAGTGAAGACATCAACCTGACTGATCTCGTTAGTCAGAGACTGATCAGACTGCTTGAAGTTGACTACGGCTTGAACGAGATAGAGACCCTCTTTGAGATAGAATGCAGTTCTGTTCTCGTTGATGCGATCAATGAACGATCCCTCGTACTCGAAGCTTGTCGGAAGCTTAAGAGCAGTGTCAGATCCAGCTGGAACAGATGTGTTCTGACCGTTCTTGCCTATCCAGTGCTCTGCGATTCCAGATCCAGAGATAGATCCACCAGCTCCACCTTTGCCCGGAGTGATGTTGTATCGGCTCATGGTCAGATTGCCGAACTTGTTGTACACGTACACATCATAGCTCTTCTCTACATCAGCGAGAATGATGTTAGATCCGAGACTGTCTAGAGGAATCTTGAACGGATGGAGAGTGCCTGCGAAGTCAGACGAACAGTAGTACTTGTTTCTCGTACCAGCGATATAGACTTCGATCCATCCAGAAGTGAGAGGCTTTCCGGCCGTATTGACCATTTGAAAACATGGGTCTAGTAGATAGCCGTATTTGATCTCTTCATCACCAGTTACCATAGTTAACTCCTAACTTTAGCTTGCTACTCCGTGTTCGAGTGCAATGGTTCTTTCATAAATTTTGCATTGAGATAATAAATACAATATCATGTTCAACTTGATTCCATCAATGTCAAAGACTCACAGAAGTCCATCTGACAAGAAGAGATACACTGATCCAGACTTCATCTGGTACTTCGATGTCGATCCAGTTGACCTCTCGTACATTATGATGAAGAAGTCAAAGTGCTTCCATGTCACTGCTGAAGAGTCAGATCGTTTCGGTAAGTACGTGATCGCTATGATAGGTCAAGTTCTTCTAAAGCCCGTCTACATCAGAAAGCCGTACTGGCTCAAAGAGCACATCACAGAGTTCGCTATTCTCTATGTACTCCAGAAATGGAGTCGAACTTATGTCCCTCAAGGTAAAGCTTCCGGATTCTTGCACAAAGTGTGTGAGTGCGGGTGTGCTATGAGCCAACGTAAAGATCTCCGTGCTTATAATAAGGCAAAGAGAATAGAAGAGCATCTCAAAGACTGCTACGACAACTATGACGACGAAGTCATGGATCACAAAGTCAGAGCAGAGATAAATCAAGACGATTTCAACGAATGAGGAAAATTCATGTCAATTATCAACATTGTACCAGCAGATACATCGGCTTGTAGCCACTATCGTCTCTTACAGCAAGCAAGACTTCTACAGCTGAAAGGACTTGATATCACTATCAGTCCAGCTGGAAAGTTCAGAGCTATGAGCCAAGTAGATACGATCTACACTCAGAGACTGTGCAACACTAAGCTTCTCCAGCAGATCTTGGACTTCAAGAAAGCTACTGGAGTCAGAGTCATCGTAGATTATGACGATCTAGTATGGAAGGACGAGAGAGGAACTATTCCTGACTACAACTGGTGCTCCAAGAAGATCGATCTTCAGGAGAACACAGAGGGCATGACAGCATATCTCGACGAAGTAGCTGATCTGATCACGTGCTCGACTGATCAGTTGAAGTCTGCATTGTCAAAGTTCGTATCAGCTGACAAGATCCATGTCATTCCGAACATGCTATCTTACGAAGAGTGGGGCTTCAACAGATTCAACAATCTTCCAGACAAGAACATCTTCTACTTCGCTGGATCAGACACTCACTTCTCGAATACTGACAAATTGAAGGGAGACTTCAGTGATGGACTGATCAGATATCTGACTGATAAGCCGTTGATCGTCAAGAATAGAGCACCTTGGTTCTTCAACGATCCTGTACAGATCCAGTGGTCTACTCTCAACAGATACGCTAGAGATCTCTACAAAGAGTCAGCTGGATGTCGATTCATCTTAGCTCCATTGGCTGAGAACTTCTTCAACACATGCAAGTCAGATCTGAAGTATCTGGAAGCTGCTGCTGTAGGAAGAGTAGCATTAGTGTCAGACTTTGAAGGAAGTCCATACGCTAACGCACATCCATACCAGAAGATTCCAGTCAACGCTACCTATAAGGAAATTGAATTCATCGTTCAACGTGCTAACGAGAACTACAAAGAGATCCTGAAGCATCAATGGACATATCTCAACGATAGATGGCTAGACAATCATCTGGACGAGTACATCAAGATTCTCGGCTTGGAGACGAAATGAGATGAGATGAGATGATATGATTAGAGGCAAAAATCATTACGAAATTCATTACGATTTTAAGCTTTTTGAGGTCAAAATGAAATTTTAGAAGAGACCTGGTCTATCTCTCCTTAAAATAATATATTATAGCTAAAAAGAGCTTTCTTTACGAAAACATTACGAAATGAAATAATCATACAGACGTTTTAAGCTCATTTTATTTCTACCCAAGTAGTTATTCAGGTGAAGCTGTAAAACGCTCTTAGAACCGGCTTAAAACGCAAAAAAAGAAGAGATGGCGATTAGTACCATCTCTTCTCTTTTAATGTTGGGTCAAATCAGATGAGCAGCTATTAGGCAGTGATCATCTGGACTTCGTTCGGGAGGCTGTCCTGGATGCAGACATACGCCACAGCTCTCGGCTCGACGATACCTGCGATAGCAGCGACTGCCCATCTGGTCTTGTTGGTGCCAGCTTCCACGTTGACTGCACGAGCCGTGTGGACTGTAACGCCTTCGATAGACTCAGAGGTAAGATCAGCGTTGGACCAATCCTGCTTCTTGAGCGTGTCGAATTCCATCGTGCCGTTAGAACGGAGGATGCCAGTGAAGTAAGAGCCAGCCTTGATAGCGTTCACGACCTTCTTGCCTGCGAGACCAGCAGCCGTTAGAGCTTCGCCGTTCTTGTTGCAGAGAGTCTTGGTGCCCTGACCAGCGAAGTCAACCGGACGAACCTTGACAGCGCCAGAGGTAGCGTCTTCGATAGCGATGAACGCCTTGAGAGAGCTAGTCTTGTTGCCGATGAGGTTGGTAGCGTAGACGCCTTCGAGGAAGATCGGAGTACCAGCCGGGATCACTTCAGTTACGCCGCTGAGAGTGAGAGTGCCAGCAGATGCGCCGTCAGCCTGAGCGTAGCTCGAAACTGTAGCAGTTGCGAGTTCGTTAGCGAGGTCTTCAGAGATCTCGAGCTGAGGAAGGAAGTTCTGCTCACGATATTCAACGCCAGCGAACTTACCGATCATGCCAGTCTTGTAGAGAGGTTCAGCATCCACCGGAGTGAAGCTCTTTCCACCAGCAGAGACGATAGAGTCGATCTGCGGATCGATGAAGCCGTAGACCTGTTCCGTGCTCACAGAGCGGAGATAGCCAGCAGCCTTAGAGAGCGGAAGCCAGCCCTTTCCAACGAATGCGACGTTCTGAAGACCGATGTCAGCATTGATCACGTCAGATACGAGACCTTCGATAAGTGCCTTGCCGTTCGGCTGAGCGATTTCCTTGTCCCAGTTAACGTCAGTCACTGCTTCAACGAAGTCAGTGTCGATCATGACGTTACCGATCTCGATCTTCTTGGTGACCTTGCGCTCCTTCATCTCAGAGCTCTGGCCAGTGATGTTCTTGCCCTTGACGTACTTACCAGCGTCGCGGATAACGAACTCGTATTCCTCGCCGTTGCGCTTGCCAACGAGCTGATCTCCGAAGTAGCTCTTAGAACCGACAGTCAGATAGCCAGCAGCTTCAGCTGCACGAAGTGCCACGATGTCGTTGTATTTCTTGGTTCCCCATACGTTTGCCATAATTCAATTCTCCTGAATCTTAAAGATTCTGATTATCTACCTCTAGGATGCTTCCTGAGATAGTCGTTCCAGTCAGCGGGTGTCTTTAGTTGGTTCTCGCTGCCTGTTGGTTGTGTCGATGTCATCTGCTTGCCAAGGATAGGCATCTCCTTCTTTTCTGGAGTCTGCGTTGGCTGAACAGACGGCTGTGGTTGATTGATTTCCTTCTGAGATGGAACAGGCTTGGATGTCAGAACTTCTTCACAGAACTGGGCGATGTTGTACTTCAGAATGTCTGGATCGTGCGATCTGAAGACCTTGCGAAGTGCATCCATGTCAGTCATGAGCTTCTTCATTACGATCGGATATTTCTCTTGGCTTGACAGATATCCAAGTACGACTCCATTTGGATCAGCTTCATTCAAAGCTTCCAAGAAGGACTGTCCCTTAGACTCTAGCAGCTTCTGGTACTCTAGTCTTTCGTTCTCGTCTGGGAATGAGAGTTCTGTTCTTCTGCGGTTCTCTTCTTCGATGTATCTCGCCTCATCTTGCTCTTCTTGAGCTTTGAGAGTCTTGACCTCGTTCTTGAGATCCATTTCGCGAAACTTCCAATCCAGATAGCTCGACTGATCTTGATTTCCGTCTTTGTCTTTGAAGTGCTCTAACTTCAGATCTTTATACTTGTTCAGCTCATCTTCGAGTTCTTTGATGCGCTTCTCGTACTTGATCTTCTGCTCTTTGCGCTTGTTCTTTTCCCTAATGAATGCAAAATCACGCTGTTCTTGTTTCGTCGGCTTCTTGTCTTCGGGCTTTTCCTCAGGCTTCTCAGCCACCTTTCCAGCTTGATCTTGTGCTTTGTCAACTTCGGACTTCTTCTCTTCAACCTTGTCATCAGTCTTGGTTTCCGTCTTCGGTTC
>Ga0247608_10001299_pt1 | contig 35128 bp, 31 predicted proteins | sample 176DNAGHGlowgp2_FD_193490 | JGI IMG/M metagenome (GOLD analysis project Ga0247608, IMG submission 193490) | Sheep rumen microbial communities from Palmerston North, Manawatu-Wanganui, New Zealand - 1766 DNA GHGlow gp2 | ecosystem: Host-associated > Mammals > Digestive system > Stomach > Rumen ...
CGCGCACCAAGATCCCCGGCGCCATCTCCGACATGATCATGGGCGTGTCCGACAACCGCTATGTGATCCTGCTCATCATGAACGTGTTCCTGCTGGTCATGGGCATGTTCCTCGACCTGACCCCGGCCGTGCTGATCTTCGTGCCCATCTTCCTGCCCATCGCCCGCAGCATCGGCATGAGCGATGTACACTTCGGCCTCATGCTCATCATGAACCTCGGCATTGGCTCCGTGACCCCGCCGGTCGGCTCCTGCCTCTTCGTCGGCTGCGGCATTGCCAAGGTCAAGATCGAGGGCGTCACCAAGTATATCGTGCCCATCTTTGCGGCGATGGTCGTGGCACTGTTCCTCGTCACCTACATCCCGCAGATTTCCCTCAGCCTGCCCTACTGGACCAAGCTGATCCCGGCCATGGGCTGGAACAGCTGATCCTTCCGAAACCCATTCGGCGGCGGTCTGCCCCTGCCAAAGCTTTAAGCCGGCAGCGCGGCAGGCCGCCGCGTCGTCGCAAGCTCCATATCCCTCGCTTCCGTGTAGCGACACGAAAGCTCACTCATTTCGCTGCTCCTCCTTCTCAAAGCAAAGTGATGAGCTTTGCTTTGAAGAGGAAAACGGAAGGAACGGATATGGAGCTTTCCCGGCCCTTCGCAGCCGGGAAAGCGGAATGCAGTGAGTTTCGTTTGACGACGGCGCGAGGGTTCGCTTTGCTCACCGAAGGTGTTTTTGAGGAAGCAAAGCTCCCTCAAAAACGAATTGTATTTCTTTGGGAACAAAGAGAGTCTCATTCTGACATAAAGGAGCATATTCATGGACATCTGCAGAAAAATCACCGGCCTGGAAAAGCGGGACGGTTTTACGCTCGTACACACCAACAGCTGTGACATCAAGCTCGTGTTCGTCACTGACGAGATCGTGCGTGTCCGCGCCTCCTTCGACAAGGAGCTGGCGGAGGAATCCTACATCCTCATGACCACCGCGTGGGCCGACCGTCTCGACCCCCTCTTTGAGGGGCAGCGCACCCGCCTCACGCCCGTGGAGCCGAAGTTCACCGACGGGGAGAAAACCCTCGTCTTCGAGACGAAAGCCCTGCGCCTGGAGCTGGACAAGGATCCCATCTGCATCCGCCTCTATGATGCCGACGGTACCGAGCTCTATTCCACCCTCACGGGTTCTCCCTTCACCCTCGACACCAACAGGCGCGTCACCGCCTACTCGCGCATGCAGGAGGACGACTGCTTCTACGGCTTCGGCGAGAAAGCCGGGGCGCTCAACAAGAACAAGGCCTTCCTGCGCGAGCGCGCCACCGACGCCATGGGCTACGACGCCGAGCTCATGGATACCCTCTACAAGCACATTCCGTTTTACATCCGCTTAAACCGCGAGACGAAGAAGGCCGTGGGTCTCTTCTACCACAACTTCTATGAGTCCGTGTTCAACATGGGCAAGGAGAAATCCAACTACTGGCCCCGCTACACCTACTGGCAGGCCGACGGCGGCGACATCGACCTGTTCCTGCTGGGCGGCAATACCCTGAGCCGCATAGTCGACAACTACACCCTGCTCACGGGCCGCCCCGCCCTGCTGCCGAAGCGCGCGCTGGGCTACCAGGGCTCGAGCATGTACTACCCAGAGCTTGAGAAGGACAGCGACGACGCGGTGCTGGACTTCATCGACACCATCAAGGAGGAGGGCTTCCCCATCGACGGCTTCCACCTCTCCTCCGGTTACACCAGCGTAAAGGGCAAGCGCTGCGTCTTCACCTGGAACACCGAGCGCTTCAAGGATCCCCGCGCCTACTTTGCCGCCATGAACGAGAAGGGCGCACAGAACGTCCCGAACGTGAAGCCCGGCATCCTCCTGTGCCACCCCTGGTTCGACGAATTCAACAAAAAGGACGTCTTCGTCAAGGACAGCGAAAATCCCGACACCTATGCCGTCGGCTCCTGGTGGGGCGGCGACGGCGCTTTCTGGGACTACACCAAGCCCGAAGCCCGCAGAGCGTGGAAGGACTACCTCATCGAAAACGTCATCGACGTGGGCACCGACTCCGTCTGGGACGACAACTGCGAGTATGACAGCCTCCTCGACAAGGACGCAAAGGTGGACTTTGACGGCAAGGGCGGCACCATCGGCCAGCTCAAGCCTCTCATGTGCACCATCATGTGCCGCCTCGGCAACGAGGCCGTGGAGGAGCATAACCCCGATGCGCGGCCTTACGTCGTCTGCCGCAGCGGCAGCTCCGGTATCCAGAAGTACGCCCAGACCTGGTGCGGCGATAACTACACCAGCTGGAAGAGCCTGCGGTACAACATCCCCATCATCACGGGCATGGGTCTCTCCGGCCAGCCCAACGAGGGCGCGGATATCGGCGGCTTCGCCGGCCCCGCCCCGAGTGAGGAGCTTTTCGTCCGCTGGGTGCAGAACGGCATCTTCCAGCCGCGCTTCTCCATCCACTCCGCCTCCAACGACAACACCGTCACCGAGCCCTGGATGTTCCGCGACTCCGCGCCGCTCATCCGCGACGCCATCCTGCTGCGCTACCGCCTGACCCCCTACCTCTACTCCGCCGAGTACGAAGCCAACCAGACCGGCGCCCCCATCATGCGCGCGCTGGTGTACGAGTTCCAGAACGACGAGAAGGTCTACGACGAGAGCTTCGAGTTCCTTTACGGCCGCGACATTCTGGTGGCAAACGTCATCGAGCCGGGCGCGAAAACGAAGAAGGTCTATCTCCCCGCCGGCTGCAAGTGGTACGACTGGAACGACAAGTTCCGCTGCTATGAGGGCGGGCAGACCATCGAGGTGCCGGTCGATCTCACGACCATCCCGCTCTTTATCCGCGAGGGCGCAATCATCCCCATGGCGTTGAATCAGCTCATGAGCATGGAGCGCGATCACATGACGGCCCTGCATCTCATCCTCGCCCCCGGCAAGGAGAGCTGCTATACGCTGTACGACGACGACGGGGTCTCCAACGACTACCGCCGCGGCGTCTACCGCAAGACCGAGATCTCCATGACCGGCGAGAGCGTCGTGAAGGTCGCTTTCAAGGGCGAGGGCAGCTACACCGATTTTGTCGAGACCGTCACGGTCGAAATGATCCGCAAGGATCGCAGCCCCTTCTGGGTGGCCCTCGGCGATAAAAAGCTCGAGCATTACCTCAACCGCCGCAAGTTCGACGCCGCTTCCGAGGGCTGGTATTACAGCCAGTCCAAGCGCGCCGTGCTGGTCAAGTACGCAAACCCGAAGCAGGACACCGTGCTCACGGTGAGCTTCGAGGACTTCGATTTGATCGGCATGTAACCGCTTTCTTCAAGCTCCCTTTGCGAAAGGGAGCTGTCACCAGTTCGCAAACTGGTGACTGAGGGATCGGCTGTCCTGCGCTCGCCTTTAGGCAACACCGCACAATACGCCTGCGGCATCTTCCGGAAAATTTGAGCCCTGATTTCGTCACTTTTTCTTGAGGTACACAAAGTACATCTGCGAAAAAGTGCCATCATCAGAACTCAGATTTTCTCGGAATCTGCTCTTGCCGCATTGTGCGGTATTGCCTTTAAGAAAGTGCAGCGCAAATCCGGTCGATCCCTCCGCCCCTTCGGGGCACCTCCCTTTTTCCAAAGGGAGGTAATATTGCTTCTGAAAGGAGCTTTTCCTATGCTGGTAAACCGCCTTGTATCTTATGAAAAAACGGAAAACGGCTGGCTGCTGCATGCCGATACGGCGGACGCGCTGCTGGTTTTCCTCTCGGACGACGTTGTCCGCATCCGCGTAAACTTCGACCGCAGGTTTGACGAGGCGTCCTACACCCTCGTCACCACCGCCTGGGCCGACCGTCTCGACCCCCTCTTCAAAAAAGAGCGCAGACGCATCACCGCTCTGGACATCCCCTGCGAGGAAGACGAAAAAAGCCTCCGCTTCAAGACCGCGACCATGACGCTTGTCCTGTTAAAGCAGCCCTTCTCCTTCAAGCTCCTGGACGCCGACGGCAAGACGCTCTACCGCGATCTGCCCGAGCGCGCCTTTGAGAAGGATCACCTGGGCCGCCTGTCCCACTACTCCTGCATGGATCGGGAGAAGGATCATTTCTACGGCTTCGGTGAAAAGACCGGACACCTCGACAAGAAATTCCGCCGTCTGCGCATGAGTCCCAAGGACGCCATCGGCCACGATCCCGAGACCGGCGACCCCATGTACAAGCACATCCCCTTCTACATCCGCGTGAACGAGGATAAGCGCCGGGCCCTGGGCCTCTTCTATCACAACTCCTACGACTGCGTGTTCGATCTGGGGCAGGAGATCTCCGGCTACTGGGAGCGCTACTGCTACTACCAGACCGACGGCGGCGACATCGACCTCTTCCTGATTAACGGCCCCGACATGAAGGACGTCATTTCCCGCTACACCTGGCTCACGGGCCGCACGATCCTCCCGACCAAGCAGTCCCTCGGCTACTGCATGTCCACCATGTACTACGCGGAACTCGAAAAGGACTGCGACCAGGAGATCTACAAGGTCGTGGACAAGCACCTGCAGGAGGAGATCTGGATCGACAACTTCTGGCTGGCCTCCGGCTACTCCTCCGGCGAGGAGGATAACCTCCGCTACACGTTCAACTGGAATCATCGCCGTTTCCCGGACCCGGAGGGGTTCTTTGCCCGGATGAACGCCATGGGCATCAACGTCATCTGCAACCTCAAGCCCGGCGTACTCAAAAACCACCCCTACGCGAAATACTACGAAAAGCACGACGCTTTCATCAAAAACGCCGACGGCACAGCCGACGCCACCGGCCGCTGGTGGGGCGGCGAGGGGCGCTTCATCGACTTCACCGGCCCCAAAGGGCGCGAGGCCTGGAAGCACCTGCTGGAGGAAAACATCCTCAAAAAAGGCACCAAGACCGTCTGGAACGACAACTGCGAAATCGACGGCATCGAAGACCGCCTTTCCCAGTGCGACTATGAGGGCGCAAAGGGCACCATGGAGGATCTCAAGATCATCCATTCCAACATGATGGCCTATACCGCCGTCGAGGCCATTGCCGACGTGTACCCGAACGAGCGGCCCTATGTCATCAACCGCGCGGGCTTTGCGGGCATCCAGCGCTATGCCCAGGTCTGGGGCGGCGACAACCTGACCGACTGGCGCACGGTGAAATATAACCTTGCCACCATCATGGGCATGGGCCTTTCCGGCTGCGCCAACATGGGCTGCGATATCGGCGGTTTCGCCGGCCCCGCGCCGGAGGGCGAGCTGCTGCTGCGCTGGATCCAGAGCGGCGTGTTCCAGCCGCGCTTCACCATCAACTCCGCAAACTCCGACAACACCGTCACCCAGCCCTGGATGTACGCGGAGAACCTGCCCTATGTGCGCGCGGCCTACGCCCTGCGCTATCGGATGCTGCCCTATCTCTACTCCCTCATGCGCGAGGCAAGCGTGGACGGCCTGCCCGTCATGCGCCCGCTGTTCCTGGAGTTCCCGGACGATCCCGCCTGCTACGCGGACGAGAGCCTCACCTTTATGTACGGCCCCGCCGTCCTGGTGGCAAACGTGGTCGAAAAGGGCGCGAAGACCAGAAAGCTCTATCTCCCGAAGGGCTGCACCTGGTATGACATGAACGATCAGCTTCGCGCCTACGAGGGCGGGCAGACCATCGAGGTGCCGGTCGATCTCTCCACCATCCCCATGTTCCTGCGCGGCAGCGCCGTTTTCTGCACCTCGGAGAACATCAAGCGCATTCTCGAGGACACAGTCTGGCAGCTCGACCTGCTCATCGCCGCCGAGAACGACGTGAGCTTCACCTATTACGATGACGACGGGCACACCGAGGACTATAAGCGCGGACACTACAGCGAAACGAAGATCAGCGTCACGGCGGGCGATCGCACCCGTATCCGCTTTGAAAAGACCGGCGACTATCCCGACAGCATCGAAGCGCTCACGATCCGACTCGTCAGCAAGAAAAAGGGCGCCTTCTGGGTCACCGTGGACGGGGAGCAGATCCCCCGCTACCTCGTACGCGACGCGTGGGAGGAGAGCGAGTGCGGCTGGTACTATGAACTCTCCGACCGCAGCATTCTGGTCAAGACCCCGAAGCCGGATAAGGACAGCTTTGAGATCGTCGTCTCCACCGAGAAATTCGATCTCATCGGCATGGCCGACGAGTAAGCTGCGAAAAAAGCTGAAAATTCTGCTAACGCTTTCGCGTCCGCATGCTGTATAATAAGCTCAGCGTAAACGAAAACAGCCATATAAGGAGGAACATACTATGCCGATGCAAATGGGCTTTCGCTGGTACGGCGAGGGCAACGACAAAATCAAGCTCAGCGATATCAAGCAGATCCCGGGCGTGAGCACCATCGTCTGGGCCCTGCACGACAAGATGCCCGGCGAGATCTGGCAGCCGGAGGAGATCAAAAAGGTCGTCGACCAGATCACGGCCGCCGGCTTCAATGCCGAGGTGGTGGAGTCCGTCAACGTGCACGACGACATCAAGATCGGCCTTCCGACCCGCGATCAGTACATTGAAAACTATATCCAGACCATCCGCAACCTCAAGCCCTTCGGCGTAAAGGTCATCTGCTACAACTTCATGCCCATCTTTGACTGGACGCGCTCTGACATGTTCCACCCGGTGGGCGACGGCTCCACGGCTCTCTTCTACCAGAAGGACATGATCCAGGACGACCCCAAGGAGATGGCCGACTACGTCATGGGTCTCACTGAGAAGTATCACATGACCTTCCCCGGCTGGGAGCCCGAGCGCATGGCAAAGCTTGACGAGCTGTTTGAAAAGTACAAGCCCGTCACCAAGGAGAAGCTCTGGGAAAACTTCAGGTACTTCCTTGAAAAGCTCATGCCTGTCTGCCATGAGTGCGACATCAAGATGGCCGTTCACATGGACGATCCCCCCTGGGACATCTTCGGCCTGCCGCGCCTGCTGGTGGACTCCGAGAGCATCGACCGCTTCCTCAGCATGGTGGACGATCCCTACAACTGCCTGACGCTCTGCTCCGGCTCGCTGAACGCAAACCCCAACAACAACGTCGCTTCGATCGTCCGCAAGCACTGCGACCGCATCGCCTTCGCCCACATCCGCAACGTCAAGCATTTCGATAACGGCGACTTCTCCGAGGCCAGCCACCGTGACTGCGACGGCGAGACCGGCATTCTCGACATTCTCAAGGCGTACCACGACTGCGGCTTTGAGGGTTACATCCGCCCCGACCACGGCCGTCACCTCTGGGATGAGAAGCCCGGCAACGTCCGCCCCGGCTACGGCCTGTACGACCGCGCCCTCGGCATCATGTACATGCTCGGCGCCTGGGACTACATGGACAAGTTTGGAAAATAACATGTCCCCCGCTTACCTCCCTTTGAAAAAAGGGAGGTGCCCGAGGGGCGGAGGGATCGATCCTTCCGGTTTGCACTTTTTTATTGAAGCTAACTCCGGGACAGTCGATCCCTCAGTCGCTTTGCGACAGCTTCCTTTCGCAAAGGGAGCTAAATGCGTTGAAAGAGGAGAGTAGATCAACATGGTACTGAATAACGAAAGCATCAAGAACAAAGCCGCGTGGGAAGCGCTGGGCTACCGCCTTCCCAAATATGACCGGGACGCCATGGTCGCCAAAACCGTCGCCAATCCTACCTGGCTGCACTTCGGCGCGGGCAACATCTTCAAGGCCTTCCAGGCCGACGCCTGCCAGCGCCTGCTGGACGCGGGCCTCGCGGAGACCGGCATCATCGCCGCCGAGCGCCGCGAGAAAAAGCCCGAAGTCAACGACAACCTCACCGTCAAGGTCACGCTCAAGGCCGACGGCACACTGGAGAAGGCCGTGGTCGGCTCCATTGCCGAGAAGGTCTATCTCTACGGCAATGAGGCGAGACTGAAGGAGATCTTTGAAAACCCCAGCCTCCAGATGGTGTCCTTCACCATTACCGAGAAGGGCTACGCCCTCTATGACGCGAAGGGCGAGCTTCTCCCCGACATCGCCGCCGACCTCGCGGGCAAGCCCGAGGACGCCAAGAGCTACATGGGAAAAATCACCGCCCTGCTCTGCGCCCGCTATATGAAGAACAAGGCCCCGCTCGCCATGGTGAGCATGGACAACTGCTCCCACAACGGCGACAAGCTCAAGGCCGCCATCACCTGCTTTGCCGAGAAGTGGGGCGGCGCGGGTTTCAATGCGTGGCTCAAGGAATCCGTCAGCTTCCCCTGGTCGATGATCGACAAGATCACCCCGGGGCCGGACGCCTCTGTCGCCGCGATGCTCAAGCTGGACGGGCTGGAGGACGGCACTCCCTTCGTCAACGCCGAGGAGTGCGAGTATCTCGTCATTGAGGACAATTTCCCCAACGGCCGCCCGGCACTGGAGAAGGCGGGCATCTACTTCACCGACCGCGAGACGGTCGACAAGGTGGAGCGCATGAAGGTCTGCACCTGCTTAAACCCCCTGCACACCTCCCTTGCCGTGTTCGGGTGCCTGCTGGGCTTTGACAAGATTTACAAGGAGATGCAGGACGAGGATCTCCACAAGCTGGTTGAGACCATCGGCTATAAAGAGGGCCTGCCGGTCGTCACCGATCCCGGCATCATCAGCCCGAAGGAATTCATCGACGCCGTGGTCAACGTGCGTATCCCCAACCCCTTCATGCCGGACATGCCCCAGCGCATTGCAACCGACACCTCGCAGAAGCTGCCCATCCGCTTCGGCGAAACCATCAAGGCCTATCTCGCGTCCGACGATCTGGACGTGAACGACCTGAAGCTCATCCCGCTGGTGTACGCGGGGTGGCTGCGCTACCTCATGGGCGTGGACGACAGGGGAGAGGTCTTTGAGCAGAGCCCCGACCCGCTGCTGGAGACGGCCAAGGCCTATGTGAAGGATATGAAGCTCGGCGAGAAGCCCGACACGAAGAAGCTGGAGGGCCTGCTGCGCAACGCCTCCATCTTCGGCGTCGACCTGGTGGACGCCGGCCTTGCCGAAAAGGTCTATGACTACTTTGCCGAACTCACCGCGGGGATCGGCGCCGTGCGCAAGACCCTGCACAAGTACGTCTGGGAAGACTGATCCTTTTGAAACCCGCATGCCCGGAATCACGGCCGTGATTCCGGGCATTTTTATACGCAAACGCTTGATCTCTTCCGCCGAAGCGGAACCGGATTGTATCCGCCCCGGAGACTGAACATAACGTAACGGAACCGAACAAAGCATAGCAAAGGGGAGCTAAGGCAATACCGCACAATGCGGCAAGAGCAGATTCCGAGAAAATTTGAGTTCTGATGATGGCACTTTTTCGCAGATGTACTTTGTGTACCTCAAGAAAAAGTGACGAAATCAGGGCTCAAATTTTCCGGAAGATGCCGCAGGCGTATTGTGCGGTGTTGCCCTAAGGGAAAATGGCAGCCGTCCGGCTGCGGCGCCCCCGCATGGTAATGCAGATAAAATGCCCATATTGTCCATATTAATAATTATAAAGCTGCTGTGCGGGTGCTTGACTTTCCTATTTTACGATTATAAAATAGGGCAAACTCTGAATGGGAGGTTTTGTAAAACATGAAAAAAGCAATTGCCCTGATTATGACCCTTGTAATGTTTGCCTCGCTCCTGCCCGTTTCCGCCATGGCCGAGGAGTATTGGTACATGGACTTTGACGGTGCGGGTATTGCCCTGTACGTCCCCGACTCCTACATGGAGACGAAGGGCTATCTCTACCCCAGCGTCGGCGAAGAGCTCGGTTACAACACCGGCTGGTACTACCTCGATATGGACTACTACGCCATGACTGAGGATGAGTACGATGCCATTGTCGACAAGGACGATTTTACCGATGCCGACCGGGCCATGCTCTTCAGCAACATGGCGAACATTTTCTCCATGTACACCCTGGCAAGCGGCGCCAATCTTGAGGCGATGGCCGCCTACCTCGCCCAGCAGGGTTTCCCCATCGACTTAAGCTGCATCTCCAAGATCGGCGAGGACGCAGGCTTCACCTACTACCTGTACATGAACCCCAACCAGAACATCTCCGCCTTCCGCCCCGAGTTTGCCGATGAGTTCCGCGCTCTGCAGGCTCGCGTCCAGGAGATCGCAGAGGGCGCCGAGCGCTTTGCGCCGGTCAACCCCTACGCCGAACTGGAGGGCAAGAAGTTCAGCTTCAACACCACCGACATCAACGGCAATCCCATCTCCAGCGAGGAGCTCTTCGGCCAGCATGAGATCACCATGCTGAACGTCTGGGCAAGCTGGTGCGGCCCCTGCGCGGGCGAGCTGCCCGAGCTTGAGGCCATCAACGGCCGCCTCGCCGCCAAGAACTGCGCTGTCGTGGGCCTGCTGTACGACGGCGACGATCCCGCGGCCGTTGAGACCGCAAAGGGCATTCTGCAGGAGAAGGGCGTGACCTACACCATCATCCTGCCCCCCGACAATGTGGACGAGATCCTCGACATGCATGCCTTCCCCACCACCTTCTTCGTGGACAAGAACGGCACGCTGGTCGGCAAGCCCGTTGAGGGCGCTGCGGTAGACGCCTATGAGGGCGCCGTCGACGGCCTGCTCGCCGCCGGTTCTGCCGCACCAAAGCAGGGCGGCTTCTCCGCCGGCCTGAACGAAGGCAAGAACGCCGTCCCCACGGGCGCGGCCGCAAACGACGCCGGCATGTACCGCGTCTATGTCTCCGACGATTCCGGCAAGCCTGTTGAGGGCGCCACCGTCCAGTTCTGCTCCGACAGCGAGTGCATGCTCGGCAAGACCGACGCCCAGGGCGTCGCCTCCTTCGAGGTTCCCGAGGGCAATTACACCGTGCATCTGCTGAAGGTTCCCGCCGACTACGAGAAGAACACCAGCGAGTTTACCATGCTCAGCACCTACAGCGATCTGAGCATCGTCGTCGACCACAAGTAATTCCATATAAGCGGCACGCCTCCCGGCTCAAAACCGGGAGGCGTTTTTTATTTGATCGGGGAGGCGGCGCCGAGCGCCCGGCAGACCATCTCCACCATGTCCTTTTCATAGCGGGTCAGGTGCTTGCCCTTGCGGCAGCAGACATAGAAATGGTGCTGGAACTCATTGTTGTCGATGGGATAGACATGCATCTTCTCCCGATCCGCCATGCTGTCGGAGACGTAGGCGCTCGGCACCAGAAAGACCGCGTTTGCCCGCGCCGCGATGCGCTTGGCCGCCTCCATGTTGTGCGTCTCCAGTACGATCTTGGGGGAGAGGCCGTATTTCTCAAAGAGCTTGTCCTGGATGGAGCGCACACTGTGCCCCTCCGCCATGCTGACAAAGCTCTCGTTTTTTGCTTCCTCGATGTCGATGGGCGTGCCGTCCGGAAAGCGCCGGGCCAGCGCCGTTGTCTTCGCCGCCACCAGCATGAGCTCTTCGATCTCGATAAGCTCATAATGGAGCTGGTCGCGCTTGCTCGCGGTGGTGACGAGGGCAAGATCACAGGCCCCCTCCAGCACGCGCCGCTCCAGCATGCCGCTGCCCTCTTCCCGCAGGACGATGCGCACATGGGGGTAGGCTGCGATGAACTCCGGGATCACCAGCGGCAGAAGCTGCAGGCCGCGCTGGTTGGAGATGCCGAAGCGGAAGGTGCCGAACACCTCGTCCTTCGAGTCGCTCACCATGGCGTGGAGGTTCTGGTCGATCATCTGGATCTGGCGGACGGATTCGATGTAGAGCCTTCCCACATAGGTCAGCTCGATATGCCGTGTGTCGCGGGTGAAGATGGGCGCGCCCAGCTCCTCCTCCACCTGCTTGATGGTCTGGCTCAGGGCCGGCTGGGAGACAAAGAGCTTCTTGCTGGCCGCGGTGATGGAGCCCTCCTGCACGATGGTCATGATGGCGGGGGCGTATTTCAGGTTGAGCATGGCTTTTCTCCTTATCAGTACGTAACGCCATTTTATCATTAGTTTTTACTTATGTAAAGCATACAAAAAAATATATTTGTGCTTCTGACTGATCTATATTAATATGTGAACAGAAAATGAAATCACAGCGCATTTCACAAAAAGCAGGGCGTTTCAGTCTGCTTTTTCTGTTTTCTTTGCTCTTGAAGCTGCCGGGCCGCTTCCATTCGGGGGGCCGGCGGTTTGAGAAAATATTTTTTATTGGAGGAACCCCTTATGAAGAAACTCATTGCCCTGGTTCTTGTCGTCCTGATGATGGCAAGCGTCTTCGTGATGACTTCCGCCTCCGCCTTTGCGGACGACTGGAAGTTTGAGCGCAAGATCGAAATCGTCTGCCCCTGGGGTCTCGGCGGCGGCGCCGACAGCACCATCCGTCCCATGGCCACCCTGCTCCAGAACGAGCTGGGCGTTCCCGTGGAAGTCCGCAACGAGACCGGCGGCTCCGGCGTGACCGGCGCCACCTACGCCTACAAGCAGCCCGCCGACGGCTACACCTTCCTGCTCGGCACCCAGTCCCTGTACATCCAGGATATGATGGACAACATGGACTTCAACTTCAAGGATGAGTTCGAGTGCGAGGACATCCTGGTTCACTCCATCAACATGCTGGCCGGCTCCAAGAAGCAGATGGACAAGTACGGCATCAAGACCTTCTCCGATCTGAAGGAGTACGCCGCTGCCCACCCCTATGAAGTCTCCGTCGCCATGCTGACCGCCACCGGCGTTGACGGCATGTGCTTCGAGATCGCCACCGAGGGCCTGGCCCTGAACCCCAAGAGCTACCAGGGCGGTTCCGAGGTTAACTCCGACATGGCCGGCGGCCACGTCGACCTCGCCGTCGGCGGCTACGACGACATGAGCGGCCTCATCGAGTCCGGCGACATCATCCCCCTGCTCGTCTTCTGCGAGCACCGCATCGACATCATGCCCGACTGCGAGTGCACCGCTGAGCTGGGCATCGACTCCTACGCCGGTCCCTGGCGCGGCATCTTCGCCAAGAAGGGCACCCCCCAGGGCGCCATCGACCAGCTCGTCGCTGCCGTTGAGAAGTGCCGTGAGGACGCAACCTGGAAGGAATTCACCAAGAACGCCGCTTACGACCAGCGCGAAGTCCCCGCTCCCGGTGAGGACACCGCAAAGTTCTGCCTGAGCGAGTACAAGGATCTGCGCGACTACATGAACGAGCAGGAGACCCTGGAGAAGGATTACGACGATCTCAAGTAATCCCGGCCTGACAGAAACAGAATAAGCACACCCAATGATCGGGGAAGAGGCTCCTCTTCCCCGGTTTCCATACTAACAGAAAAAGGAGCTGACGCCCTTTGTTTGAGCTGATCTGCAATATCGCGCTCTTCGTGTTTCTGGGCTATTCCTACTTCACGCATGTCATCGAGGCCAAGATCCCCAAGAGCTATCTGAAAAACCCCAACGTCATCCACCCCAGCGCCTGGCCCAAAGTCATCATTATCCTGCTTCTGATCTGCATTGCCGTCAACATCTACAAGATCATCAAGAAGAACAAGGGTAACCCCGAGTTCAGCTTTGCAAGCTTTGTCAAGAACAGCAAGGAATTCTTTAAGTCCAAGATGTTCATCGGCATGCTGATCCTCATCGCCGCGGCGCTCCTGCTGGAGACCCTGGGCTTTGTCGTCACCGCGGCGCTCACGATGTTCGCCTACGGCCTGCTGCTCGGCGAGAAGAAGGTCTGGCGCATGGCGCTCGTGTCCATCGGCGTGGCGCTTTTGATGCACGTTCTCTTCAGCGGCCTGCTGGATGTGACCCTGCCCCGCGGCGAGGTTCCCTTCCTGCGCAACTTTGCCCTGTTTCTCGAAAATCTGTTCTAAGGAGGAATTGAAACATGAGTTTGGGTCAAATGTTTATTTCCGGCCTTAGCGCTGTCTGGGGCGGAGGTACCATGTTCCTGATGGTCGTCGTGGCCATCATCCTGGGCACCATCTTCGGCGCCCTGCCCGGCGTTTCGGCCACCATGGCCGTGGCTCTGGGCCTCACCTTTACCTACACGATGGGCCCTGTGCCCGCCATCGTCTTCCTCGTCGCGATCTACTGCTCGTCCATCACCGGCGGCTCCATCACGGCGATCCTGTTCAAGATCCCCGGCGTGCCCTCCTCGGCACCCACGACCTTTGACGGTTATCCCATGGCCCAGCGCGGCGAGGCCGGCAAGGCCCTCGGCGTGGCGCTGATTGCCTCCGCCGTCGGCGGCCTCTTCTCGGCGCTGGTCATGTTCCTCCTGTCCGAGCCGCTTGCCAAGGCGGCGCTGGCCTTCGGCCAGGGCGACCTCTTCGCCATCACCTTCCTCGGCCTCTCGATCCTGGTCGTGCTCGATACCGACCACATCCTCACCACCATCATCTCCGGTCTTCTGGGCCTGCTTCTGGCCTGCATCGGCCAGGACCCCATGGCTGGCGTTGCGCGCCTCACCTTCGGGCAGGTGAACCTCCTGTCCGGCATGGAGATGATCCCCGTGCTGATCGGCCTTTTCGCCGTGACCGAGGTTCTCAAGCAGACCAACGCCAAGAAGCGCCTCTCCGCCGATGACGGCGTGGGCGGCACCAAGGGCAAGGTCAACACCAAGATGCCCACCCTGAAGGAACTGCTGAGCATCAAGTGGGTGCTGCTGCGCTGCTCCATCGTCGGCACGGTCGTCGGCATCCTGCCCGGCGCCGGCGCTACCATCGCCTCCTTCATGTGCTACACCATGGAGAACAAGCTCTCCAAGTACCCCGAGAAGTTCGGCACCGGCATCATTGACGGTATCGCCGCTTCCGAGTCGGCCAACAACGCCGCGACCGGCGGCGCGATGGTGCCGCTGCTCTGCCTCGGTATCCCCGGCGGCAACGCTGCGGCCGTCATGGCCTCCGCCCTCGCGCTCAAGGGCGTGCAGATGGGCCCGCTGCTTCTCACGAACCAGCCGGAGTACCTGTCCGCCACCTTCATCACCATGATCATCACCAACATCCTCATGGTCATCGTCGCCATCGGCATTGCCAAGGTCTTCGCCCAGATCCTCGCCATTCCGTACTACTACCTTGGGCCGATCATCCTTCTGCTTGCGACCATCGGCTCCTACTCTGAGGGCGGCTTCGTCGGCGTGAAGGTCATGGTCATTGCCGGTATCTTCGGCATCATCGTTAAGTACATGCACCTCAATTCCGCAGCCATCGTCCTCGGCCTTGTGCTCGGCGGCATGTGCGAGGCGCACTTCTCCCTGGCCTTCCAGGGCGCGCACATCGTCACCCAGCCCATGACCTTCGGCGACATCATGCAGAAGATTTTCGGCGCTCTCTTCGGCTCCCCCATCGCCGCCATCGTCATGACCATCTGCATCCTCATGCTTCTCAGCCCCCTCTACATGCCTCTCATCAAGAAGGCAACGGCCAAGAAGTAATCAGCAGCCTAAATGAATTGTCCCGTGGAGACCTGCTTTCGCGGGTTTCCCGGGACAAATTTCATTTCACAGCCCCTTTTCGCAAAGGGGGCTGTCAGCGAAGCTGACTGGGGAATCCGCTGCTCACACCGTATGGCTTTCGATCCCTCCACCGCTTCGCGGTCAGCAGAGCTTTGTATGTCGCACGTTTCTCGCGCGTCAGAATCTCCCTTTTTCCAAAGGGAGGTAATACTTCTCAGGAGTAAGCTATGAACACCATATCCATTCTTGACGCCTTCGGCAATGCCCCGCCGCGCAGTCCCTGCGTCCTGTGCGTCCCGAACCCGCTCGGCGGCACGGACATGATCCTCGCCGAGTGGTTCAGCTGGCTGAACATCAAGCGAAACCCCATGCTGAGCTTCTCGCTCCTGCGGGACGCGCCCTTCGGCCGGGATCTGCGGGAAGGGGAGCCCTTCGTGCTGGCCTTCCCACCGGAGAATCTGGCGCGCGGCTACAAGCAGGGCCTGCGTTTAAGCGCGGAGGATCTGGAGAAAAAGCCCGGCTTTCTGAAGCTCGATGCGCTCCCCGCCGCTATTCCCAAGGGCAGCGCGGTCGCCCTGTCCTGCACCCTCGCCGGGGCATATAATTACCCCTTCAAGAAGGTGCGCATTTTCAACTGCAATCTCGAGGACGCCCTGGGCGAGCCGGAGGAATAACAAAGGACTGATATACTATGATACTCGACAAAATCTCCCGCCTGCCGCTGTATGCGGCGCTCATCCCCGGCGCAGAGCGGATCGCCGCGGCCTTCGCCGCCTCCGATGCCGCCGCCGCGCCCTGCGAAGTGCGGGAAAAAAGCTACGCCTTGAAGGAGGACGCAAAGCGCCGCTTTGAGGTGCATTACAAAACCATCGACCTCATGATGGCCCGGGTGGGCGCGGAGACCATCCACCTGTGCCCCATGGCGGATCTCACGCCGGCCGAAGCCCTGCCGAACAGCGGGGACGGGCGAAAGTTCGACGGTGCGCCCCGGGGTACGGCGGTGCTGCTCGAGGCGGGCTTCTTCTGCGCCATCTTCCCGGGCGAGGCCCACATGGTGGGAGGCAAAACCGGGGGCGTCTCCGAGAGTGTCGACAAATGGGTCGTGATAGTCCCCTGCACGGTCGACTTTGAGGTGCGGCCATGAGCGATTCCCGGGCCGAGCGAAGCCTGATCATATTCCGGGAGTTTCTCAAATTCGGCTGCTTCACCTTCGGCGGCGGCTGGAGCATCGTGGCCCAGATCCGCAAGGAGTTTGTGGAGAAGCGCCGCTGGATCACGGATGAGGAGCTGCTGGACTTCACCTCCGTGGGCCGCTCCATGCCGGGGCTTATGATCGGCAACACCAGCATTCTCTTCGGCTATCACACGGCGGGCGTCCCGGGCGCGGCGGCAGCGCTGCTCGGCATCGTGATCCCGCCGATCCTCATCATGCTGGGCGTGGTGTATATCTATGATCTCATCAAGGACAACCCCTATGTCGCCCGGGCCATGATCGGTGTGCGCGCGGCGGTGGTACCCATCATCTTCAGCGCCCTGCTGAAGCTCTTCAAATCCGGCATGAAGGACGCGTTCTGCTACATCGTCGCCATTGCCGCGTTTTGCCTGTGCCTGTTTACCCCGCTCAACAACGTCCTCATCGTGCTCATGGGCGCGGCGACGGGTCTTGTCTATCAGGAGGTGAAAAACCGTGATGCTCTGTCTTGAGCTCTTCCTCTCCTTCCTGATGATCGGCTTTACCAGCTTCGGCGGCATGTCCATGATCCCGCTCATCAACGACCAGATGCTCTCACACGGCTGGATGACCGCCTCGGAGGTGGCCGACATTGTCGCTATCGCGGAGATGACGCCGGGCCCCCTGGGGCTCAACTGCGCCACCTTCGCCGGCGCCCGCACGGCGGGCATGGCGGGGGCGCTGGCAGCCTCGGCGGGGGTGCTGTTTCCCTCCTTCACGGTGACGATGCTTGCCGCGGTTTTCCTCGAGAAATTTAAGAAAAGCCGCCTGATGAGCGAGGCGCTCTATGGCATCCGTCCCGTCTGCATCGGGATGATCTTCGCGGTCATCATCCAGCAGAGCATGGCCAACTACGCCGGGGGACTCTTCGGCGTCGTGTCCTGGTCGGCAGTGGTCATCGGCGTCGTGTCCCTCGTGGTGCTGCTGCGCTTCAAGTGGAGCATCCCAAAGACCATCGTCCTCGCCGCCGTCCTCGGCCTTGTCCTCTGCGGCTTCGATACGGGACTGCCTGTGTAAGGAAACTGATTGATGGGGGAGAAGAAGTCAGTATGTCTATGGCCCGGACTGCCTTTCAGGCGGCCCGGGCCATAGCGGTTTCTGCGTGTGTCTTTATTCTTCGCGCGCCAGCTTCAGAAATTCCTCCACGGCCCGCTTTCCGCCCGCGAGCAGCGACGGGCGCGAGGGGTCGAGCGGCATGGGCGCGCCGTCGAGCGTACAGCAGACGCCGCCCGCCTCCTCCACAATCAGCTTTCCCGCCGCGTAATCCCAGAGGGAGAGGCCGAGTTCAAAGTAAACCCCGGCGCGCCCTGCCGCAGCCGAGCAGAGATCCAGCGCCGCCGAGCCCTCGCGCCGGATATCGAGACCCGCGCGGAAGGCTTTTTTCATCAGCGCAAAGCCCCGGTCTGTGAGCGACTCGTCGTAGGGCGTGGTGCCGCAGCAGATCACGCTCTGAGAGAGGGGGCCGTCCCACACCCGGATGGGCCGGGCGTTGAGATAGGCGCCCTCACCCTTTACGGCGGTGAAGAGCTCTTGCACGTAGGGGTTATAGATCGCCGCTGCGCGGAGCTCCCCGCTGTGCATATATGCTGCCGAGATGCAGCTGTGATGAAAGCCGTGCACAAAATTCATGGTACCGTCGATGGGGTCGATGATGAAGACATGCTCGGCGCGCAGATCGTCATGCCGGTCGTTTTCTTCGCAGAAAAAGCGCGCGCCCGGTACGGCGGCGGTCAAGCTTTCGATCAGCTTCTCCTGCACCCGGCGGTCGTACGCGGTCACCACGTCGCGCCTGTCGGTCTTGTTCTCCGCCAGGATATCATGGGCCTGCAGGATCAGCCCGGCGGCCTCCCGTTCGGCATCGCACAGCAATTGAAGAATTTCCCTGTCGTTCATGTTGTTTCCTCCCTTTCCGCCTTCCAGCGGAGCAGACCTATTATAGCGGATTCCCCCTGCCCCGTACAGGGGCGATTTGCAAAAAACGATCCGCGTGGCAAATTTTCTCAAATTATGCCGAGCCTTTTACTTGACATAACTCGGAGAAGACGTTAAAATAACTTAGTTAATATTATAGTGGAGCATGGGGAGCTCCTACATGATATTACTTCTGAACTCCGACGGGTACGCTTGATGTCCCGTCTTCCTAATGATAGATAACAGTAGGTCATCAGACTGCAACGCTATCTGTTTCCATCGCGTAATTCTGAACGAATGGAGGTGTATACCCTTATCATGCATTGGGTACTGACAGTTGTCATTGCTGTCGTCCTGGCTGTCGTCGGCTTTGTGGCCGGCATCGCATACCGCAAAAACGTTGCCGAGCGCGAAATCACAAGCGCCGAGGAGGAAGCCAGACGTATCGTAAATGAAGCCATCAAGAGCGCCGAGAGCAAGAAGAGAGAAGCGCTGGTTGAGGCTAAGGAAGAAATACACAAAAACCGCTCCGAGTACGAGCGGGAAGTCAAAGAGCGCAGAGCCGAGCTTTCCAAGCAGGAGCGCCGCCTTCAGCAGAAGGAGGAGAACCTGGACAAGAAGCTTGACGCTGCCGACAAGAAGAACGAGACCCTTGCCAACAAGATCGCCGCTGCCGAAGCCCAGCAGCAGGAGATCCTCCTGGTCAAGAAGAGCCAGCTTGAGGTGCTGGAAAAGATCTCCGGCTTCACCGTGGAAGAGGCCAAGGCTTACCTGATTGCCAACGTCCGCGACGAGGTCACCCACGAGATGGCCATGAAGGTCAAGGAGGTCGAGGCTCAGTACAAGGATGAGGCGGACGAGCGCGCGAGAGAGATCATCGCCACCGCCATCCAGCGCTGCGCCGCCGACCATGCAAGCGAAATCACCGTCTCCGTCGTCCCCCTCCCCAACGACGAGATGAAGGGCCGCATCATCGGCCGCGAAGGCCGCAACATCCGCAGCATCGAGACGCTCACCGGCTGCGATCTCATTATCGACGATACCCCCGAGGCCATCACCGTCTCCAGCTTCGACCCCGTCCGGCGTGAGGTTGCGCGGCTGGCCCTGGAAAAGCTCATTCAGGACGGGCGCATCCACCCCGCCAGGATCGAGGAAATGGTCGCCAAGGCTCAGAAGGAGGTCAACGCCACCATCAAGGCCGAGGGCGAGCGCGCCGTATTCGAGACCAACATCCACGGTCTGCACCCCGAGATCATCAAGCTGCTCGGCCGCATGAAGTACCGCACCAGCTACGGTCAGAACGTGCTGAACCACTCCATCGAGGTCTCCCATGTGGCGGGCCTGATGGCTGCCGAGCTCGGCGCCGACGTGAACGTCGCCAAGCGCGCCGGTCTTCTGCACGACCTCGGCAAATCCATCGACCATGAGGTTGAGGGCAGCCACGTCACCATCGGCGTGGACATCGCCAGAAAGTACAAGGAGTCCGAGGCTGTCATCCACTGCATCGAGGCGCACCACAACGATGTGGAGCCGCACAGCATCGAGGCCTGCCTGGTTCAGGCGGCCGACGCCATCTCCGCCGCCAGACCCGGCGCGAGACGCGAGAATATCGAAAACTACGTCAAGCGTCTGGAAAAGCTGGAGGAGGTCTCCAAGAGCTTCCCCGGCATTGCGAGCTCCTACGCCATCCAGGCCGGACGCGAGATACGCATCATGGTCAAGCCCGAGGATGTCAGCGAGGATCAGATGGTTCTGCTGGCACGGGATATCGCCAAGAAGATCGAGGAAGAGCTGACCTACCCCGGTCAGATCAAGGTTCATCTCCTGCGCGAGACCAAGGCCATCGACTACGCCAAGTAAACAAAAACGGGACTGTGTTTTTCACAGTCCCGTTTTTGGTATCGTCCAAGCGCGGTCATTCCGAGCCAGTGTCGCAACACTGGCGTGGGAATCCGTTCTCCGATACAATGCCGGAAAGCAAACCGCTTTGAAAAGGAAATACGGATTGCACAGCCCCTGGCTTTATCCGAACAGCCGGAAGTTTGAGAGCGATTCAATGAGGCCGTTGAGCTTCTGGATCGCGCCGCCCAGGGCCGTCATATCGGTGTTGTTCAGCGCGTCCGCAATCCGGTTCATGTCCTGGCCGCCCTCCCGCATCACCGTTTCGATGCTCTCGGTCATGCCGTTGAACTTTTCCAGCGACCCGTTTGCCTGCCGCATCAGCTCCTGGGCGCTCTCCATGGTGACGTGAACCTCATCGAGCGCGCGCAGGGCCGCAGGCACCAGCACCGCAAGGCTGATGATCACGGCCGCAGCCAGGATGAGCACCGCAATGGCGGTGACGCGGCTGCTCTGCGTCCCGCGCTTCTGCGCGGCGGCCATCTGCCGCAGCAGCACTTCGGGATCAACTTCTATATTTTTCTTTTCCATTTCCATGCCTCCGCATTTTATGATGTCAGGAGTATTGTAGCATATTTTCCCCGCAATTTCCATCTTCCTTTAACGGGAATGATCATGGCGAAATGAAAAACCCTGACCCGCAGGTCAGGGTTTTTCACGTATCAGTACAGCTCCTTGAGCTTCGCAATGCAGTCAGGGCAGACGTTTTTTCCGCGATAGCTGACGATTCTCTTCGTCCCCTCGCAGAACACACAAGCCGCCTGATATTTGCGAAGAATAATGCTGTCGCTCTCAACATATATCTCAAGAGAATCCTTCTCCCCAATGTTGAGTGTGCGGCGCATTTCGATCGGCAATACGATACGCCCAAGTTCGTCGACTCTTCGTACGATACCAGTGGACTTCACGTAAGCATCCCCTCTGCTTTCTGGTGAATTTGGAACTGTCGGGCACAAAAATATTTACAAAGATTGGAAAAAAATTACAATTTCGTAAATATTTATAGCACTTTATATCATTTTCCGGGGAAAAAATCAACCTCAATATGCGAACTTTGTCAAATGTTCATAAAAAGTTCTTATATTTTGACCCGAAACGGGCAGAAATCGGGGGATTTTTGGTGAGTATTGCAATTTTTTCCATTTATTTGTGTTCACTTTTTGCAGCGCTCCTGCTCGGAAATGCTGCCGAAACGGGCTCTGCGGTGCTTGCCGGCGTGCAGGACGCGCTGCGTTTTGCGCCGGAGCTGGCGGCGGCGCTGTGCCTCTGGTCGGCGGTGACGGAGCTTTTGGAGCGCGGCGGCGCGGTGGAGCTTCTCTCGCGCCTTCTGCGGCCCGTCCTCTCCCGGCTCTTTCCCCGGGGCGCCGGAGATCCCGAGACGCTCGGGGCTCTGTCGGAAAACCTCGGCGCGAACATCCTGGGGCTCGGAAATGCCGCCACGCCCGCCGGCATCCGGGCTGCCCGGGGTCTTGCGCGCCTGGGGACGCGCAGGGAGCTCAACACCCTTGTGGTGCTCAACACCGCCTCGGTCCAGCTTCTGCCGACCACGGCGGCCTCGCTGCGCGCGTCTTTTGGCAGCGCCTCTCCCTTTGACATTACCCCCGCCGTCTGGGTCAGCAGCGTCCTCGCGCTGCTTGCGGGGCTATCGGTGATCCGTCTGCTGAATCGGGATCGTATATGAGGGCGCTGGGGCAGCTTCTGGTGCCGGGACTCGTTCTGCTTGCGATGCTCTCGGCCAGAGCGCGCGGGGCGGACGTGTTCGACGCCATGTGTACCGGGGCGAAGAAGGGGCTTGTGGTGCTGTGGGGCATCCTGCCGTCGCTGCTGGTGGTCTTTCCCGCGATCCGCCTGCTGCGCGCCTCCGGGCTTCCGGCGCTTCTGGGGCAGGCGCTGCAGCCCGTATTCGCCTTTCTCGGCGTACCGGAGGAGACGGGGCTTCTCATGCTGCTGCGCCCGCTCTCCGGCAGCGGGGCGCTCGCAGCGGCAGGCGAGCTCATGCAGCGCCACGGGGCGGACTCCCTCATCGGGCGCACGGCGGCGGTGATGCTCGGCTCGAGCGAGACGAGCTTTTACGTCCTCGCGGTCTACTTTGCCGCCGCGGGTGTGAAGGACGACGGGCGCGCCCTGCCCGCGGCCCTCTGCGCAGATCTGGTGTGCTTTCTCGCCTCGGCCTGGATCTGCCGCCTGATGTGGGGGTAAAAAGAAAGCGATCCCCGGCGACACCGTGGGGAGTTCGCCGGGGATCGCTGCGTATCATGCCCTTAAGTAGCGTTCCGCCATGTCCAGCAGGAGCCGCAGCTCGCTGTCGTCGCCGAAGCCGTCGGTCTCAAGGATTTCGCCCCGCAAAAGCTTCTGGGCGAGCGCCATCACCGCATGGCACACGCTGTCGTAGAAAAGGCGCGGGGCCTCGATGGCTCGGATCGTGCCGTCCCGGATGCCCGCCTCATAGGACGCGAGAAAGACCGGGTAAAAGTCCATCACGTTCGCCTCATACTCCGCCATGGTCTCCCGTTCGGCACGGGTCGTGCGCACAAAGGCGTCAAACTCCCCGACAAAGCGGATGAAGGCGGGCTGCTCATGAAAGAGCCGGAGATATACCCCGAAAAGGCGCGACACGCGCTCAATGCCCGTGCAGGAGAGAAAGTCCGCCGCCGTGTACACATCCGAGACCAGCGTCTTGAGATCCTGCCACAGAAGCGCCCCGGAGCGGATCACAAGCGCATCCTTCGTGCCGAAGTAGCGGTAGAGGGACGCCACGCCCACCTCCGCCTTCTCGGCCACGTCCGTCATCTTCACACTCTCAATGCCGTTTTGCAGAAACAGCTCCGCCGCGACATAGACGATCCCGTCCTCGCGCAGATCACGTAAACTTTTTGCGGAATTTTCGTTCATCATATTGACAGGCACCGCTTTCTGTGATAGTCTATCTATCAGTTTGATAGATAGACTATCACATGGTTTTGAATTTGTCAAGACATGGAGGAAAGATACATGGAGCGTTCAAGAAGCATTTTCGGCAACAAGATCGCGGAGAAGGATTACCGCAAGGCCTGCCGCCAGAAGGAAAAGTTCATCAAGAAGTACGGCGACGACAGCGCCCGCAATTACTATTTTAAAGCAGTCGAAAACCCCGTCCTCGCCCCGCTCGGGGTGAAGACCCTGGTGCTGACGGATAAGCCGGGGCTCAAGCTTCCGGAAAACGCCGTCATCGTCGGCAACATCCGCATGGGCTACGGACACTACCGCATTTCCATGGCGATCGCTTCGGCGGCCCACGCCCTGGGGTACGAGCCCTACTGGCTGGATCTCAACTCCTACCCGGAGTCCACGGCGACCAAGATCATCTCCGGGCAGAACGATCTCTACTCCCTCGGCTCGCGCATCAGCCAGCGCTCGAAGCTCTTCAATAAATTCGTCTGGGAGCCCATCAACTATGAGGGCTTTCGCAAGCTGACCTACAACGCGGGCGACCAGAAGAACGCAGAGCTCATGGCGGCGCTGCTGAAAAATCTCCCCAAGGACGTGCCCTATGTGGCGACGCATGCCTGGCCCGCCCAGGCTGCGATCCACGCGGGCTTTACTCATGTGGTCAACGCCATCCCCGACAACTGGCCCATGGCCCTGCATCTCAGTGAGGGCAGCATCCACACGGTTCAGACCCCGTCGGCCTTCCTCGGCTACAAAATGCTGCGCGGCATGGACAAGAAGCGCCAGCTCAAGCCCATGCCCAAGGGGACGGTCTTCGACGTGGGCCACTACATCGACCATGAGTTTGTGGAGAACATCGAGGCCGACTGTGCAGCCAGGATGAAGCGCATGCAGGACGGCGCACCCCGGCGCTATCTGCTCTCCATCGGCGGCGCGGGCGCGCAGCAGAAGCTCTTTGAGGATATCATCCGCCATCTGCTGCCCCAGGTGCGCGCTGGCAAGGCGACGCTGCTCATCAACACCGGCGACCACTTCGAGGTCTGGAACGCCATTGTCTCCCACATCCCCGAGCTCGGCGCGCTTGCCGAGACACATTTTGACGATTACGAGGCCGCCAAGGCCTTTATTGAGAAGGACGAGGGGCTCAAGGGTGTGCAGGCCTTCTGCCACAAGGACATCTTCGCCGCCGTGTATGTGACGAACCTTCTCATGCGCGCCTGCGACGTCCTGCTCACCAAGCCCAGCGAGCTGAGTTTTTACCCTGTGCCGAAGATCATGATCCACCGCGTCGGCGGGCATGAGATGTGGGGCGCCATCCGCGCGGCCGAGGTCGGCGATGGCACCTACGAGTGCGAGAAGACCGAAGAAGTCCTCGCCATGCTCGACGAGATCACGAACGGGGACGAGATCCTGCCCGCCCTCTGCCGCAGCATCCTGCGCGCCAAGAACGCCGGGATCTACAACGGCGCCTACGAGGCCGTGAAATTGGCCGTGGGGAAATGATTTGCCTCCCTCTCTGAGGGAGGCGGCATGGCCGATCCCACGCGAGGCCATGACGGAGGGAGTCCTTCCCCGAAAACCTCAAAGACGTACAGACTCCCTCAGTCTCAGCGCTTGCGGGAGACGCGCTGCGACAGCTCCCTCAGAGAGGGAGCCAAAGCGGAATACTTATTTTTAATAAAGGGAGAACACCATCATGCAGAAGAAACCGATCACCAACAAGCTCCTCTGGATCTTTGCCGTCGGCCAGTTTGGCTGGAGCCTCCTGTCCGGCATCGTCACCAACTGGATGGTCTACTACTACACCGGCAGCCCCGACGCGCAGAACCCCAACACCGGCATTTTTGCCTCCGGCATCACCCAGCACCCGATCCTCTTCAAACTCACGCTCTTCGGCCTGGTTCTCGCCGTGGGCCGCATCTTTGACGCCATCACCGACCCCCTGATTGCCGGCTGGTCGGACAGCTCCAACTACAAGGGCGGGCGCCGCATCCCCTTCATGAAGGCCATCGCCGTCCCCTTTGCCCTGGTCACGATCGGCCTTTTCACCCTGCCGCAGACCGCCTCCATTCCCCTCAACGACACCATCCTCTTCTGCCTGCTGATGGTCTTCTACCTCTTCATGACCATCTACTGCACACCCTATAACGCCCTCATTGCCGAGCTCGGCGACACGCAGGAGCACCGCATCAACGTCTCCACCTACATCTCCTTCACCTTCATCGCCGGCCAGTCCATCTCCTTCATGCTGCCGAACGTGGCGGGCATGCTCCAGGGCGCCTTCGGTCAGGCGGGCTCCGTGCGCATGGCGGTCGCCGTCATGGCCGCCGTCGCCTGCATCGCCATGCTGGTGCCCTCCCTGTACATCAAGGAGCGCCAGTACATCGACTCCAAGCCCAGCAAGACCGCGGCCTTCTCCTCCCTGCTCAAGACCTTCCAGAACGGGCAGTTCCGCCGCTTTGTCTATTCCGACGTCATCTACTTCTTCGCCCTGACCCTCTTCCAGACCGGCCTTGCCTTCTATGAGACCAAGCTCATGGAGATCGAGGACACCTGGACCTTTGTCCTCACCGCAACCATGACCTTCATCTCTGTCTGCCTCTACCCCGTGGTCAACAAGCTGGCCCCGAAGCTCGGCAAGAAGAAGCTCATTGTCACCGGCTTCTTTGCCTATGCCGTGGTCTTCCTCATCACCTCTCTCTGCGGCAAGGGCCTTATCTGGGGCTTCATCGTCGCCGTGTGCGCCGCCGTTCCCATGGCCATCCTCGGCATCCTGCCCCAGGCCTGCGTGGCCGACGTGGCGGAGCTCTCCAGACTCGAGACCGGCGAGGATCGCAGCGGCATGTTCTTCGCCGCCCGCACCTTTGCCTTCAAGATGGGCCAGGCCCTCGCCATGGTGGTCTTCACCTCCATGACCGTTGCGGGCACCCCGGCAAGCTACCGTGCCACCGCCGTCGTGGCCACCGTCACCTGCCTCATTGGCGCGTGCCTCTTCCTGCTGTATAATGAGAAGATGATCCTCTCCCGCATTGAGGCGCTGAAGGCAGGGAAAAAGGCATGAGAACGCTCGACATCAAAACCGCGGACTTCGCCTGTACATGCTCTAAGAGTGGACAGTGCGGGGGGCTTCGCTGGGAGCTGGAGACGAGCGACGACCGGATCTCCCTGCGCATGCACAGCGATAAAGAGACCGAGCTCCGCTCTGTCCGCCTGAAGTTTGATTTTCCGTTTGAAAAGCACGACAGGCTGTTTCTCAACGGTTACCAGTCCTGGACGGACAGTTGGGAGCGCGGCGTCCGCGGCCGGATGCACAGCCTTGACCGCGTGCCGAAGGCGCTCATCAAGCGCTTCAGCCTCGACCGCTACGGCGATAACCGCTTTGTCTCCTACGGACATAAGCACGGTGAGCAGCACGGCTTCAGCTACGGCTATGTGCGTTATGGGAAGGTCTGCTCGCTTTTCGGCTCCCTTGCGGAGGAGAGCGGCTTTACCGTGCTGCGCTTTGACACGAATGAAAACACCATCACGCTGGAAAAGGACTGCGCCGGGCACCACTTCACCGGGGATTACACCGTATTCGATCTGGTGATCCTGCGGGGCACGGAGGATGAGGTTTTCGACAAATACTTCCGCCTCCTCGGCATTTCCCCGGCGAAGGCCAAGCGCCTGACCGGCTACACGAGCTGGTATAATCGCTATGAGGGGATCAGCGAAGAGTCCATCGAAGAGGATCTTGCGGGCTTTGCGGGTTCTTCCATGCTGCCGGACGTGTTCCAGATCGACGACGGCTATGAAAACGCGGTCGGCGACTGGCTGGTGCCGAACGAGAAATTCCCCCACGGCATGAAGCGGGCCGCCGACGCGATCCGCAAGGCCGGGATGCTGCCGGGTATCTGGCTTGCCCCCTTCGCGGCGGAGAAGAAGTCCATCCTGGTCAAAGAACACCCGGACTGGCTCCTGCGCGACGAAAACGGTGAGGCGCAGATGGGCGGTTGCAACTGGTCGGGCTTTTACGGCCTGGATATCTATAACCCCGATGTGCGCGCCTATCTCAAGCAGGTCTTTGACACCGTGATCCGCGACTGGGGCTACGGCCTTGTGAAGCTCGATTTCCTGTACACAGCCTGCCTGATCCCGCGCCGGGACAAGACCCGCGCCCAGGTTATGTACGACGGTATGAAGCTTCTGCGCGAGCTCTGCGGGGACGCGCTGATCCTCGGCTGCGGGGTGCCGATGGCCCCGGCCTTCGGCAGGGTGGACTATTGCCGCATCGGCTGCGACATGACGCTCAACTGGCTGGGCGACAGGCATCTGCGCCCCCTGCACCGGGAGGTGCCCTCCACCCGCAACACCCTCCTCAACACGATCTACCGCCGCCATCTCGACGGAAGGGCCTGGCGCAACGACCCGGACGTCTTCCTCCTGCGCGACGACAACATCAAGCTCACGCCCGTGCAGCGGGAGATCCTTGCCACGGTCAACGCCCTCTTCGGCGGGGTGCTCTTCACCTCCGACAATGTGGGCGCCTATGACGAAAAAAAGCGCGCCTTCTATGATCGCCTCTCGTCCCTCAGGCCGAAGAGCGTCACGGGCATCACGGTCAAGCCCGGCAAGCTCGTCATCCGCTACCGCGAGGGAAACGACACGCGCGAGCTGGTTGTGCCGACTAAATAAGGGCAACACCGCACAATACGCCTGCGGCATCTTCCGGAAAATTTGAGCCCTGATTTCGTCACTTTTTCTTGAGGTACACAAAGTACATCTGCGAAAAAGTGCCATCATCAGAACTCAGATTTTCTCGGAATCTGCTCTTGCCGCATTGTGCGGTGTTGCCTAAGCTTTTATGAAACGCCAAGCGCCGAATCCGCTGTCTGCGGATTCGGCGCTTGGTTTTTATGCTGATTTTCTTACTTTGTCAGCAGCGTCTCGTCGGAGTCGATGCTGCCGCCCTTCTGGGCGAACATGTCGATGAGCTGCTGCTTGGTGAGCTTCTTTTTCTCCTCGCCCTCGATGTCGAGGATGATGTGCCCCTCGTTCATCATGATGAGGCGGTTGCCGTGGCGGATCGCGTCCTTCATGTTGTGGGTGATCATCAGGGTGGTGAGATTGTGCTCCTGCACGATTTGGTCGGACAGCTCCAGCACCTTGGCAGCGGTGCCGGGGTCGAGGGCTGCGGTGTGCTCGTCGAGGAGCAGAAGCTTCGGCTCGCGCAGCACCGCCATCAGCAGGGTGACCGCCTGGCGCTGGCCGCCGGAGAGCAGGCCGACCTTGGAGGTCATGCGATCCTCAAGCCCCAGGCCCAGGATCTTTAAGCGCTCATGGTACTCCTCGCGCTCGGCATTGGTGACGCCCCATTTGAGTCCGCGCGGCTGACCGCGGCGGGCGGCTAGGGCCAGGTTTTCCTCGAGCTGCATGTTCGGCGCAGTGCCCATCATGGGATCCTGGAACACGCGGCCGATGAGGTGTGCGCGCTTGTGCTCCGGCAGGGCGGTGATGTCGTGCCCGTCGAGGAGGATGCGCCCCTCGTCCACCGGCCAGACGCCCGCGACCGCGTTGAGCATGGTGGACTTGCCCGCGCCGTTGCCGCCGATGACGGTGACAAAGTCGCCGGGCTTGAGGTGGAGGTTCAGGCCGTTGAGAGCCTTCTTCTCATTGATGGTGCCGGGATTGAAGGTTTTGGAAATGTTTTCAAGCTTCAGCATGGCCCTCAGCCCCCCTTCCTTTTCAGCTTGGCAAAGGAGCTTTTCTTCTGTCCCCGCAGATAGGGCACGGCCAGAAACAGCGCCACGACGATGGCGGTGAAGAGCTTCAGGTCGTTGGAGTTGAGCTTCAGCCACAAAACGATGACGATGACGAGATAGTAGACGATCCCGCCGATGACGGTGAAGGTCAGCGTACCGTAGAAGTTGAGGCGCTTGCCGAGCACGGCGTTGCCGAGCACCTCGCCGATGATGACGGCGGCAAGGCCGATTACGATGGCGCCGCGGCCCATGTTAATGTCCGCAAAGCCCTGGTACTGTGCGAGCAGGCCGCCGGACAGGGCGACGATGCCGTTGGAGAGGGACAGACCCAGCACCTTCATGTTGTCGATGTTGATGCCGAGGGCGCGGCTCATGGCGGGGTTATTGCCGGTGGCGCGGATGGAAGAGCCCTGCTCGGTGCCGAAGTACCAATACATCACGGAAATCAGCACGAGGGCAATGATCGCCCCGGTCAGGATGGCGGACGGGATGTTGCGCGAGGAGAGCAGCAGGTGGTATTTATCCACGCTGACGGCCTTGTTTGCCGCCATGCCCATAATGTGCAGGTTCACGGAGTAGAGCGAAAACTGCGTCAGGATGCCTGCGAGGATGGCTGGGATGCCGAGCTTTGTGTGCAGCATGCCGGTCACAAAGCCCGCGAGAAGCCCGGCCAGCAGGGCGACCAGCAGCGCAGCCCATGCAGGCCAGCCGGCCAAGATCAGCATGACGGTCACGGCACCGCCCGTTGTGAACGAGCCGTCCACCGTCAGATCCGCCACGTCCAGCAGGCGGAAGGTGATGTAGATGCCCAGGGCCATGATGCCCCAGATGATGCCCTGGGACACGCCGCCGGGCATATTGCGGAAGAGCTTTAATACGTTTAAAGACGCGAAATAGCTTGTTATCGTCACAGAATACACCTCAGATTTTGAGGCTGTTTCAAAACTCCGTGTCATTCTCCTAAAGGGCATAGTGCTTCTAAGCGGCAAGCCGCTAAGAAGCTCTAATGTTCGCGAAGCGAAGAATCTTTCCCGAAAGGTTTTTCTTAACCCTCGAAAGAAAGATCCTTCGTCACGTTGTTCCTCAGGATGACAAAACGGGAAACGTTTTGAGACAGCCCCTTTGGTTACAGGGAAGTCTGGGAAAAGCGATTACTCCGCGATTGCCTCGTAGGCCTCGGGAACGGTGATGCCGAGAATGTCGCAGTTGGTCTTGTTGAACTTCTTGGCGAAGGGGGCGTACTCGATCTCCATGGTGGACACGTCCGCGCCCTCGGAGAGGATCTTCGCGGCCATCTCGCCGGTCACGGTGCCGAGATCGTAGTAGGAGATGGAGAGGGTCGCCACGCCGCAGCCGGCGCAGAGGCCTTCCTCACCGGCGACAACGGGGATCTTCTTCTCAAGGCAGACGTTGTTGATGAGCTCAGCGTTGGAGGCGGCGGTGTTGTCGGTGGGGATGTAGAGAACGTCGCAGTCGTCGCAGGCGTTATTGGTGACAGCGGCCACATCGTTGGAGTCGGCGAAGGTGAAGTCCGCGACCTTGTAGCCCATCTCTTCGAGGACGGGGCGGATCTCATCGGCCTGGAACTTGGAGTTGGGCTCGCCGGAGCAGTAGAGCAGGCCGACGTTCTTGGCGTCGGGGAAGAGCTCCTTCACGACAGCGGCCAGCTCCTTGGCGGGGACTCCGTCGGAGGTACCGGAGATGTTGGTGCCGGTGCAGCCTTTCCAGTCGTCAATGTCGAGCGCGGAGGCGTAGTCGGTGACGGAGGTGCCGAGAACGGGGATCTTGTTGGTGGCAGCCTGGGCGGCCAGCAGCGCGGGCGTGGCGTTGGCGAGGATCAGGTCGACCTCGTCGGAAACAAACTGGTTGCAGATGACGGCGCAGGTGGCGCTGTCGCCGGAGGCGTTCTGCTCGACAAAGCTGACCTTGTCGCCGAGAGCCTTGGTCAGCGCGTCCTTGAAGCCCTGGGTGGCGGCGTCAAGCGCGGGGTGCTGCACCAGCTGGCAGACGCCGACGGTGTAGGAATCGGCAGCAAAGGCGGAGGGGGCGGCCAGCGCGAAGACCATGGTCAGCGCGAGGATGAGAGTCAGGATCTTTTTCATTGTCATGTACTCCTTTTGTTTTGTTTTTGCTTTTGTCTTATACGGGATGGATCGGCGGGAGGGGCAAAATCGACAACGCCGCCCGGAATTCAGTCCGTGCGGCGCTTATCAGGGCCTTGCCCTGCTCATAAGACCTTTTCTGCAGCACGAACCGCCTATTACTTTCTATAATAGTAATAGGAATACAGCCCGTATGCAGTGCGCAGTCTCAGCATGAGATCGTCTCCCTTTCGGTGGTGACTATACTTTAGCGCTTTTTGGCGCTAAAGTCAATGGCGTTTTTCTCCTGTTTTCTCTTTTCGGTAAAAAGCTACAGGAATTGAAAGGACGTAAAAACTTCTTTTGTGGAGTTTTTTTCGCCGCCCTGTATGATTTTCCTGAAATCGGGAAATACTCCCGAGTGAAATGTATCTGCTGCGCTGTCTCGCCGCAAAAGGATGTCCTGTCATTGCGAACCGGTGCGCACACCGGTGTGGCAATCCGCCGGACTTTTGCGGCAGGAGGACACGCCTGCGGCGATGCATGCAGGATACGCTTTGTTTTTACAAAAGGGGCGAGGGAAATGGACAAGAAGAACTGGAAGCGGTGGCTGATCATCGCGGGAAGCGGCGTGGCTGCGCTGGCGCTGGCGGTCGTGGGCGGATATTTTCTCTGGGAAAAGCCGCCGGAGCTCGCTGCGGGAAACCCGGTGCTGACGGATCTGAGCCAGACGGCGGAGACGCCGGCCGCGCCCTCCGCCTCGCCGAGCCCCACGCCCGATCGCGGCACCGCCTTTGAGACGGAGCGGCAGGACGGGGTCTATACCCTCCTGCTTGCGGGCAGCGACGACGGCACCGGCAACACCGACACCATCATGGTCGGCAAGCTCGACACCGTGCGCCACACGGCAAATTTTGTCAGCATCCCGCGCGACACGCTCATCAACATTGACAGCCCCATCCGCAAGATAAACGGCGTCTACTGGACGGCGGTCTACAGCGGGGCCGACGGCAGCGAGGCGCTCAGGCGGCATGTGAAAAAGCTCACCGGCTTTGACGTGGACTGCTACGCCGTCATTGAGCTCGACGCCTTCCAGCGGGCGGTGGATGCGCTCGGCGGTATCTGGTACGATGTGCCGCAGCGCATGTACTATGAGGACGGCCCGGTCATCGACCTGGAGCCGGGCTATCAATTGCTGAACGGGGAGCAGGCCATGTGGCTCTGCCGCTTCCGCAGCGGCTACGTCAACGGGGATCTCGACCGCATCAAGGTGCAGCACGACTTTCTCAAGGCCGCCGCCGACCAGTTTCTCCAGCTCGGCAGCATCCCCAACATTCCGGAGGTGGCCTCCATCCTCGCCGAGAGCATGGACACCAATATGACCGCCTCCAACATGGCCTGGTTTGCGCGCCAGCTCCTGCGCTGCCGGAGCGAGGACATCCGATTTTACACCGCCCCCAACACCCCGGCCTATGTGCACGATCTGAGCTACACCTTCCTTGATCTCTACAACTGGATCCAAATGGTCAACGACTGTCTCAACCCCTCCACCCAGCCGGTGAGCGAGGGACAGCTCGACCTGGTGTATCTGCGCGGCGGCGAGGTCTGCTGCACCACGACCATCCAGGGCATGTCCTACTTCTCGCTCGGCCGCCGCGAGAGCGCGCCTCAGGAGGAGCCTGCGGAGGACTACGCTGAGGAGATCCAGGAGCTGCCGGAGGAGATCCTGCCCCCGCCGGAGAGCTGGATCACCGAGACGCCCGAAGCCTCTCCCGTTCCCTACAGCGTCCCCACGGACGACGACTGGCTCACGGAGCTATAAAGCCCAGCCTCCCCCAGCCGCCTGCGGCGTCCGGGGGAGGGGAACCGCCTCAGCGGTGGAAAGGGTTCGATCTTTTACAAAAGTGAAACAGAAATTGGGTGTTTTCCGAAACATCTTTATAGTATTCTATACTCGCAAGCAGGAAAGAACTTCATATGGAACGCAAGTTCTTCTTAAATCAGGCAGAGTGGTCAGGCACTCTGCCTTGGTTTATTTGGGGGCAACGCTGAATAAATCGGCGCGCTTCCGTAAATTTCCTTATAAAAGCCCTTGACAAATTAAACAAAAAGGATATAATTATTAAGCCTGTCCAGAGGGCGGGCTATCCTTGCTCCCGACATGAGCGGGGGCCAAATGACCAGAAGGAGGTGCAACCATGGCAAAAGCAAGCGAAAAGTACGAAGTAATGTACATCATCAACCCCAACTTCACGGAGGAAGAGACCCAGGCGGTTGTTGAGAAGTTCAAAGCACTTGTGGAAGCAAATGGTACGCTCGAGGAAATGGAGGAAATGGGCAAGCGCAAGCTGGCTTATGAGATCAACTACATTTCCGAAGGCTACTATGTGCTGATGAAGTTCACGAGCGGCCCCGAGTTCCCCGCTGAGCTGGACCGTATCCTCGGCATTACCGACGGTATCCTGCGTCGCCTGATTACTCTGCGCGCAGAGTAAGAGGTAGATTCCATGCTCAACCACATCGTTATCATGGGTCGTTTGACCCGCGATCCGGAGCTGCGCACCACGCAGTCCGGCGTCAGCGTAACGAGCTTCACCGTCGCTGTTGACCGCGATTTCGGCGGGCGCGACGGGGGCGAGCGGCAGACCGACTTTGTCGACTGCGTCGCCTGGCGTTCCACTGGCGAATTTGTGTCCAAGTATTTCCACAAGGGCAGCATGATCGTTGTCTCCGGCAGACTCCAGTCCAGAAAGTGGCAGGATCGCGAGGGCAACAACCGTGTCAGCTGGGAAATCAACGCGGACAACGTCTACTTTGGGGAGAGCCGCCGCGAAAGCGACTCCAACCGTGCCGACAGCTACTCGAACACCTACTCTTCGAACTCCGGGAGCAGCTACGGCGGATACGATTCCGGCCGCAGCGGGGCCCCTGCCCCCTCCAACACCTTTGTGGAGCTGGATGATGGTGACGGCGAGCTGCCGTTCTGAATTTGAAATAAGGAGGATACAGCTTTGGCTTTCGATAAGAACAATCCCAAGAACCGCAAGCGCAGAAAAGTTTGCCAGTTCTGCGTTGATAAGGCCACCTTTATCGACTATAAGGACGCCGCCAAGCTTCGCCGCTTCATGTCCGAGCGCAGCAAGATCCTGCCGCGCCGCACGACCGGTGTTTGCGCCATGCATCAGCGTGAGCTCACCGAGGCGATCAAGAGAGCCCGTCAGATCGCTCTCCTGCCCTACGTGACCGACTGATATCAAAACACGAAAGACAGACGTTTCGGCGTCTGTCTTTTTTTGCGCCCCGCTTGCTTGACGAACAGGCCCGCGCGTGGTAGACTATATCAGTACGCCGGTGTGGTGGAACGGTAGACACCGGGGACTTAAAATCCCCTGGGAGCGATCCCGTGCCGGTTCGAGTCCGGCCACCGGCACCAAACCAACAAAATCCGAACCAGATCTTCCCTATGGGAGACGGGTTCGGATTTTGTGTTTTCTACAGGAATCAGTATTTCCTCAATGGTGTACTCCGCCGACCTGAATCCAAACCGAGAGGGCCACGAAAGAAGAAAACTAATTGATTTGGCGGTATCTATTATGAGAAAACTGATTTCCTGCTCCTATAATGAGGATTCCCAGATTGTAGAGCTTCGCTACTCCGACGGAACGCTAATAGACATCGACTGTATAGCCATTGAGGATACTGTTGCCCGAAACATGTATGAGCGTTCAGAGCTGGACTATCTGCTCTACCACGATCCCTTGGGCTATGCCGACTTGATTCTGAAAGGAGACATTGAAGCTTATCTGCGGAATGTGACCGATTACCGGCCACTAGATGAAAGAGAATGGTAAGCGTCAAATGAGCACAAAAAAGGTAAGCGTCAAATGAGCACAAAAAAGAGCCCGCCGGAAGCGGACTCCAAGATGTGAAATTGTATTACGTTAAATGCGCGTTGCATTGCGCTGGAGCATTCTGAGGAGTCAGGGACGCTGCCCAGTCA
>Ga0247608_10001302_pt1 | contig 35045 bp, 40 predicted proteins | sample 176DNAGHGlowgp2_FD_193490 | JGI IMG/M metagenome (GOLD analysis project Ga0247608, IMG submission 193490) | Sheep rumen microbial communities from Palmerston North, Manawatu-Wanganui, New Zealand - 1766 DNA GHGlow gp2 | ecosystem: Host-associated > Mammals > Digestive system > Stomach > Rumen ...
GATGCAGTTAATAATAGAGAAAACGAAGGATATGAAATATATTCTTCTCAATATAGTCTTGATTTAATGTATCTTAGAGAAATGTGTATGGCTGCTCAAAAAATAATTAATGAATGTAATGATACTATGTTCTTAATTAATAATGAAGCAATATCACATCATTTACATTCATTTGGACAATAATTACAAAGGTTCTTATAGATTATATGGATTGCTAATCTTAGCTGATGCTAAGGAAAAACTAAGCAGCTACAGGAGGATTCTGTAACTGCTTTATTCATCTCTTTTTGTATTGTAATATAAAATTGATGGTTTATTTGTATGCAAGAAAATTGCAGGATATTTCGAAGTAAATTCAAATTCATTTATATTATCACATATAATATGTTCTCCTGTTACGCTTGGCAATACTAAATAATCATCATTATATCTTAATACAAAATTAATTAAATCATCTTTAAGTGGAAAATATTCTGTATCTAAATCAATAAGATATCTTCGTTTTGTATCTACATAATTATCAACAGATGCATTATGCATTATATCTACTTCACCTTCCCACTTATCATTAATTAATATTTCACTAAAATACTTTAAAGTATACTTATATGTTTCTTTATAATTTTTTCTTTGAAGGAATATATAAGCTCTTGCATTATATAATTCAGATAATGCTATAATTTCATCTTTATATTTATCAAGATCTTCCTTCTTGAAAATATAAAAATCTTTTATTGATATGTTGTAATTCCATTCAACAGAATTTATTCTATATGAAAATTTATTATCTATTTGATCTTTTTTTCGTTTAAATAAAACTACTAAATAATAGTCGGCTTCATTTTCAAATATTAATAAATCTTTAATTATATCAAAATTATCTCTAATCATATTACAAAGAAAATCTATTAATATAATATAGAAAAAAGGATAGAATAAATTCTATCCCAGGCTTAATGACAGTATTTAATTTTTTAAAAACTAGGGTCTCTGTAAACTTCAGCCGCGCCGAAATGAATTGGACTAGAATATATTGAATTCATTTTTCTCCAGCTGCCGTCCTTTCTCTTAGAATAATACTCCCACATAGATTCTTTAAACTTAGTATAATCTTTAAGCCACATTATACCGTTTTCATCAACCATAATGTTAGGATCTGTTGTAATAGATTCCTCAGTAAAATTAAGAGTAGTAACAACAGCAATTCGTTTAGGAGAAATAACTTTAACGCAAACAAGTGGCCAACGGTCAGAACCAGAATATTCTGTTCCCATCATACCGGCTTCAGGTTCCCAATCATCAGTTGTTATATCAAGTTCCTTTAAAGGAATTTCATTAATTGGAATTCTGATATCATTAATAGTAATTTTGTCCAAATGCAAAGCCATATTGTTTGTTTTAAAAATTACATTAATAATATAGAAAAGAATTTAAAAAATTCAATTATTCGTAATCTTCAGCTTTGGCTTCTTTACATTTGATTGTTGACCATACATCTCCCCAACCTCTAGTAGCATGATCTAGAACATCTTCCACATAATCTTTCCAATTGTTTACTTTTTCCTCAACAGTATTTCCATCAACCATTGAAGTATCAGTTTCACAAATTACTTCAAATTTTACTACAATTCTTTTATCTTCCATAATTAAGAAATATTAATAAGCATGAATAAAGAAATATAATTTAGGAGTATCATCTTTAAATAAATCAACTAAATAATCAGGCCACTCTTTCATTGCTTTCTTAAGTTTGTCATTTAATTTAGTTAATTCTTCTATAGAAAGTTCAACGGTTTCATTATCATCGTATTCATCAATTTCTGCAAGTTTCAATCCAACATAAATATATTCTCCACACATTGCATCAGAAATAATAGTTTGATCTGAATCCACATTATTAAAAATTGAAGAATATGGTTCTTCCTCCATTAAATCTTCATAATGTTCTACATCAATAATTTTCATTTTATCTTCATCTTCTACTTTAAAACCATATAGAAGATAACTTGTTCTGTCAACACCCATATTAAGTAAAGTTATATTTATTTAATCCAACAGCCATTCTTGCTTTATTACTTGCTTCCCTTGCATCATCAAGAGAATTAAATAAAGCCCAGCCGTATGTTTTCCATTTACCGTCCATTTTAAATACATTTGGTTTATCTTCACATGGGGCAGGTAAAAAATCTAAATCCCTTAAATACCACCAATGACCAAATTTTTCAACAAACTTTTCTTGTCTGCTTTTATAATCTTTTACAACTGGTCTGTAAATGAATAAACCTTTTAAATCACTGATAACATTTAATTCTTTCATTTTTTGAATATGTTCATCAGTATACCAATCTGGTCTTTGGAATCTACTTGAGAATTCTACTTCTTCACATTCTTCAACTTCAATTTTATTAGGATGCTTATCTAAAAATTTATCCATTTCAGGCCACTGCATAAAGAACTCGTCCATGTTCTTTACATATGCAACAATTATAGCTTCAGTATCTGTATAACCAGTACACCAATAAGGATATCTAATTGGCCAAATACATGGTCTATAATCATTATCACATTCTTTAAGTGGTATATAAAATCTACAATAAAGCATATTATTCGTAATCGTTTATTTTTCTATATCCCATAAAACCTTTCATAGGGACAGGTTCTTTCAAATAATGGAATACACCAGTACGAGAAACATAATTACCAGGTTCCCAATATTTTCCTGTTGTTGTACATGTAAATCCATCTATTCTTTGAAGATTAGATATTTTCATCCAACCTTTAATGAATCCATCATGACATATATAACATCTATCTCCAACATTTACTCCTTTAGGTAATGTGGGAATCTTATAATTCATTTCTTGAGATTCATCCTCAACAGCTTTTAATTCCTTTTCATATTCAGTCCATTTTATAGACTTAGGAATTGTTATGCAAATACTACTCATCTATTATTTTAATTTTTTTATCTAAATTAAATACAGCCAAAAATGACTTATATCTATCATATGAAAAAGCAGTAGGCATAGCCATTTTAAACTTAACAGGAAATAGTCTTTTATCAGTAATATTGCCTTCACTATCTCCAATTTTAATTTCAATATAACTTATAGATGATGCTTCACGAGCAAAAATATCAAAGATAGATGTATCTTCAACATTAGCATCATTAAAATTAATATAAAGATTTTTATCAAGTCCTAAAGTAACAGATGAAATAGCTTCAGTTAAAATATTATATCTATTCTGAGCTTTTTTAAATTGAGGATTAAAAATAACCTCAAAAACAGTATACTCAGTATATATAGGAGTATATCTTTTAATATTCTTTGTATGTTTCATTTTATTAAACAGTTACAATAATTAATCTAGCATTGTCACCAAAGGTACAAACATGATATCTTTCTTCAAACTTATCCAAAACATACTTAGATACTTCAGACATAACATATTCTTCCGGAACATTGAAAATAATTCCAAAACCAAATGTTGTATGTTCAAACAAAATGTTAGGATATTTTTCAGCAATATAATTTTTTACTTCTGAAAAACTTCCATGCCAATCCCTGCAATAACCTATGCTATTCATAATATCTCCACTTATTTTTAATAATCGCTTTTTTACTTTATGCATCATAGCTGTAAAATTATACATATACACCAACTTTAGCATAACGGAGAATAATATCTCCCATCTTATAACCTTTGAACTGAGTAAAAGCAATTGTATTCTTTTTCTCCTCATCTCCAGGAATAGGAGCAACAGCTTCATGAACAGAATCATTAAAAGCTTCACCCTCTGTAGGATTAATAACTTCTACACCATTTGAACTTAGAACACTCTTAAATCCATTATAAATAAGTTTAATTCCTTCAGTTACTTCCTCAGATTCCATTGCTTTTTCAAAGTTATCAATAATTGGAAGCAATTCTTTAATAACAGCAACCTTGCCACTATCTTTAGCGGTAGCAATTTTATTATCAGAAATACGCTTTAAATTTTGATAATCTGCCAATGCCCTAATATATTTATCATTTGCACTTGCATTATCTTCACGTAGCTTATTAATAGTTTCTGTTGCTTTAGATAAAGCACCCTGCATAGAATCCATAAGTTCCTTAGAAACCATAGTTGTTTCTTCTACTGTAGGAGTTTCATAATTCTGTTTCTCTTTTTCTTCTTTCATATGATTTATATTTTAATACTCAATATAATATAGAAATAAAATCATTAAATTCAATTATGCAGCTGCAGGTGTAAGATATAATCTATTAAATAAATCATCCATACTTTCTGCTTCATAAACAATTGAATTATTTGGAGCAATATCATTAACTAATCTACCTGTAGCTCTTAATGATTTTAATTGTGCTTTAGACCAATCTTCAGGTTTATAAATACAAAATACAATTAAATCAACACTTGTTCCATACATATTAGCAAGATGTGCAGAATGTATAATTTCAGCAATAGAATATACGCCAATCATTTCTTTAGTTATCGTATAAAGATGAATATTACATTTATAATTCTTTTCATCTTCTTCTATTTGCTGGCATTCAGGTGTCCAATCTTTTACGACAGGATTAAAATATTCTACACCTTGTTTATCAAGTAAAGGCATTAATTCATCTCTCCAAGTTGTTTCAGCACAAGTGCCACCTAAAAATATTCTTTGTGTTCTCATAAATTATTCTATATAGTTATATTAATATAGAAATAAAAAAGAGTTAGGTTCAATACCTAACTCTTAACTTTGTATAAATTAACTAATTTATAATGTAAGCTCCTTTAAATGTAATATTCCTTTATTGTCAATCAATTTACAAACAATTTTTATAATATTCTTATTCTCAAAAACATATTCTTTAGAACTATCTTCATGTGCTGTTTCAGTATATTTAACTTTACAGTTTGATAAATCTAAATCTCTATAATAAAAATTATTTGATTCATCAATTCCAGGATAAAAATATAAATGAATAAATTTATCAGAGTCCTTAAATATTGTTACGTAACCAGGAAACATAATTTATATTTTTATTTTATAAGAATCATCTTAAACTTACTAATATCAAAATCATCGCCAAATAATTTAGCTACTGATTCACATCCCCAATCACCAGCATTAAATAATTTATCTCCCCAAGGATATACAGGTTCAGCACCTTCATATTCAAATCTAATCTTAGCATTTACATCTTCTGTAATATTTGGGCATACCCAAGGATATTTAGCGCCAGGATTATTAATAGCACCAGCCCAACTTCTACTACAATCACTTGAATAAGTAATTGATGAAATAGATAAAGTTTTATTAACAGATTCAGTTAAAGCAATATCATTAAATAATACTACATCTTGTGGTTCAAATCCATAGAAAATAGCACCATAATATTCAATACCATCAATTGTTATCTTTTGAGCAGCATCGCTTGCCCAAGTAGCACTTGCTGATACATTAGCTGATGCTTCTGAATCAATAAGTGTACCAATATAAACTCTATCATTATAATTACATGCTCTATTAGCTACATTATTCCACCAATCTTCTTCTGGATATTTTGTATGATATTTCTTAAGAGCACCATTTGCTTCAGATGCGTTCCAAGAAGCTTCATCAAATATATAATCATATTCTGTTGATTCTACTTCTATAGGTTCTTGTGGTTGTGGTTCAACTGGTTCAATTATAGGTTCTTGATTACTAAATTTTTTACTAAGATCTAAATTTGCATCTTCCATAAAATCTTTAGTAAGTTTAGCCTTTCTATTTTCTTCACCTTCAAGCATAGCACCATCAGGAATAAGCCAAGCTAATTTATCTGCTGGAATATTTGAAGGATCAAATGTAAGACCAGTTACTTTTGTAAATAATTCTCTATTCATATTATTTTTAGATATAATTTTTAATCATTACTTGATGTATTATCATCATTTTCTTCATCATCATAGTCTACTTCTACTGTTGAAAATTTACTATTTTCATCAAGACCAGCAATATTCATAAATTCCTTAGTTTCTTTTGCTTTTCTACCATCAACATTATTAAGCATAGCTCCATCAGGAATAAGCCAAGCTAACTTTTCAGAATCAGTTATCTTTTCAACATCAAAAGTAAGACCAGTTACTTTTGTAAATAATTCTTGTTTTGTAGCCATTTTATATTATATATTTTTTTACTTTATATATAAAAATAAAACTTTAAAATAGTTCAAGTTGAACAACATTACTAGCATTAACAAGAGGTATCTTCATTACTTCTAAAAATCTATTAATAGGATCAATAACAGTCTTTTGCCATTGTGTAAGTTTATCCATTTTAGGTGCCCAAGAAGGTAATTCACCAGCAGGAAAACCAAAATATCCTGTATCATTCTTTCCAAGACCAGTTCTTATATTATAATACTTAATTTTACCAGCATAAAATTTAAGATGATCTTCTCCATTTTTATGTGCTAAATAGTTAAATCTTGCAACAGAATGAACAGATACTGGACATTGTTTTCCAAGAATAAGTTCTGTTGTATCATTTATAACATATTTTTTATAATCACCAGTACCAATACTTTGTGAAATATCTTCTATAGGAGCTTGATAAAATTGTCTTCTATATTCTGATAATTTATCATTAAAGAACATAATATATTCTTCTCTCTTTTCTGGTGTTGAATCATCAAAGTCAAACATAAGACTTTTCATCAAATCAGAAAGAATAGTTCTACAAAGTTTAGGTGTTGTTGATTTAATAATTTCAATACCAGTTCCAGATACTTTTGGTTTTTCATAGAAATTACCTTTACTGAATACAAGTCCTTTAAGATACTTTTTCTTAGCAAGATAAATACCAGCTTTAGAAATAGTTTCTAGCTCAAATTCATGAATACTATGTCCATGACGAGGTTCATATATTTCTTCACACCATTTAGTATTCTGTTTATCAAGAAATTCTTTATTGAATTTAAGAATAAAATCTGTTTTCTTTCTATCAGTATCAAATTTAGCTTGACTCTCTGGAGTCATTGCTTGAAATAATGTACCATATGTTGTATAAACAGAATCAGTATCAGAATATATTGAAATTGTTTGTTGACGATACCAATCATGTTTACTTTCATCAAGTTCAAAACCAAATTGTTTCCACAAATCTTTTCTTTCCCAAAGTGTTTCATGGAAAAAGTTTTCAAGATTTGCCCACATAGTTTTTGTAAGGTGACGACATTCACCAGTAATATCACCAGCTAATGACAAATTAAAGAAATAAAAATATTGATTAGCAGCAGCACCATAAGCAGCATTACCTAATGCTTTACATGCCATTTCAAGAAGCCAATACTCTTGACGTAAAATTGTTACTTCTTCTTTAAATGCTTTAAGTTCTTCCAGATTCATTTGATATATATCTTTATCTGGAAAATGTTCTTTCATTAATTGAACAATGTCTTCAGAAAAATTCATCTTTCAAATTTATAGGTTGTATTTGTAATATTAAAATAGAAAAACCAATGAATTAAATTCATTGGCTTAATAATTCAAATATAAACTATCATAAACAATATCTGTAGGATTAGTATTTACAGACTTTGATCTTAATTTTTTAAAAGATGAATGTCCACTATCTACATAAACATGACGAGTATAAAATTCTCTTACATTACATGTTCTATCATCTTTTCCAGAAGTACCATCATAAGATAAAAGTATTTTAACATTTTTCTTAGATAACTCTTCTATAACATCATACATATGTTCTGAATTAAATGTATCAGCCATATAATACATACTTCCAGTATTTTCATATGGTGGATCCATATAAATTAAATCTCCTTCATGAGCATCTTTAATTATATCATCATATGAACCACATATAAATATTATTTTATCTTTAATAGGTTCAATAACTGAATACCAAGAATCTAATACTTTTTCAAGTTCTTCGGGTTTAATACCATATCTTCCACCAACATGAAATGGTGTATTGAATTTACCACTTGGATTATATCTTATAAGACCATTGAAACATGTTCTAGAAATCCAATAAAGAAGTTTTGCTCTTTCTGGATCATCTTCACTAAGACTATTATATTTTGCTCTATTCTCATAATATACTGGTTGAATTAACTTAATATCTTCATTAGTTAATTCTTTAGCATCTTTATAATCAACTTTACTACGAAGTTTATCATAATTTTCAGTATAATAATCTAATAGTTCATCTCTATTATTTTTTAATAAATTCCAAATATTCATAAGGTCTTTATTAAGATCTGAACATACAATTTTATTTACTTTAATATTTCCAAGAGCTATTTCATTTAATAGTTCATGAAGAACAGAACCACCACCAAGAAATGGTTCATAATATGTATCTATTTCCTTAGGAAATTGATGTACTATATATGGAGCCTGTTTTCTTTTAGAACCGCTCCATTTTATAAAAGGTTGTTTACTGATATTTACTAACATATTATTTAATTAAATCACTTAATTTTATTATCCTTATTTTACATATATCATATAATCTTTCATATACTACTTTATTAAGACCTTGATATATTGTATCAAGTAAATCCATATCCATTTTATAATTATTAATTAAGAATTTATTTAATGCTTCTGCAAAATTATTAATATATTCTTCATCATAATATAAAAATTTCATTAATCTTATTACTGATTTAAAGAATTCTGGATGAGCTTCAATAAATTCTTTAGAAATATAATCATAAGCATGAAAATCAAACTTCTTTTTTAATACTTCTTCAGCAGCTTCTTTTGTTTTAAATATAAACTGACCATCATAATCAGAATATATTTTATCATTCATAATTATGATATATTTATTCGTAATAAAATCAGATAATTTATCATTTAAATAAAGATTTCTAACAGAACGTTGTAATGCATCTTCAACATTATCATCTGGTGGAGCAAAAGTGAATTTATTTAAATCTCTTTTAATTTCCTCATGTTCATCTTTAGGAAATGCATTCTTATTTACTTCATCATCACTTTTACAATTATCATATAACTCTTTAGAATCACCACCAAATGAATATTTCCATTCATCAATAAGTTGATTTACTAAATTACTTTCAAAATATTTATTGAAGGCATTATATAAATCTTCTATTAATCTATCAACTTCTTCTTTAATATATTCTACTGGCTTTTCTCCTTTAGGTGTAATATCTTTTGGTGTAGACATAGCAAGAGACAATAAATCTCCTTTTAATTTATCTAATTCATTATTTGCAGAAGTTTCAACAGATTTTGCTTCATATACTGATTCTATATCAACATTATCAAAATAAAGAATTGGTTTTCTTAATCTTATTTCTGTACCATTTGAACTCATAATATAATGTTTTAAACATAATTATAATTTAATATAGATTAATTATAACTAAAAAATCAATCTTCTAAAGTTTTATTTTTATATATAATATAGTGTTTTGTAAGGTAATATGGCTGGTGTAAAAATATCTAAAATGAATAAATATGAACAGATGTTTGATGGACAAACTCTTCCAGAAGATATAAAAAATATGATACTTCCAATAAGTTTCGGAAATCAAACAATTAGTATTACTGTAGGAACTTTAATTCATTTAATGCAACAACAAGATGATGATCAAGATATTAAAATTGATAATAATACTCAACTTATTCTACAGAATACAGAATTAATTAATTCATTAAGTGATGAAATTTATCAAAGAATTCAGCAATTACAAGAAGAAGCAGAAGAAAAACACCAACAAATGATTGATGACCAAAATATTATTGATACTGAACAAAATGAACGTATTGGTGATATTGAGACAACAAATCTTTGGGAAATATATGGTAAAGACTAATAATGAATAGTAATGTATTTGTAGGTAAAAACAATTCAAAGAAAATATCTGAATTAAGACCACGAGACATAATAACTATTCATCGTGATCATTCATGGATTCCAGTAGCACAGTTTGATAGTAGAATTAACTCTTATACAAACTTTGCAATCAATATATCAGCAATAACAAATTATACTGATTCATATTCATATGAAGCAGCTTCAGCAGTTATGGCTGATTTTTCATATGAATATAAATTAGATGATTGGGTAAAATTACACAATTTTGGTGAAGCAGAAAATCCTGGATATATAACTAATGAAATGGATTCATTAATTACATATTCAAATATTGCTCAAAATATAGTAACATATTCATTTTCATATACTGATAAAATTCATGGTTGGCAATATTTATTTGGACACTATGATGTAGAAATTCCAGAAAGACCAGCTTATATTTATACAGAACTTGAAGAATATATAAATACAGAAGAAGGTAATAGAATTACATTATAATAAAATATGGCAGATGAAATTATAAATAAACTAACGATAGAACAATTAAAAGAAAATCCTCCTGTAATAGAGAAAAAGTTTATTTTAATTGATTCATCATTATATACTGATGAGGCATATGAATATCTTTTAGAGCTTATAAATGAAACAGATTCAATAGCATTTATAAGAGATTTAAAAAAGATATATACTCATGGTGAATATTTTGGTGGAGATATTTGGGAAGAGTCATTATTTTATTTTGGTAGTTTTCAAATTTTAGATTCTAATGATGAATTAATAACATCAATTGAATCTGAAATAAGAAATGAAACATTAAGATTAAGAGGAATTGAAAATATAAAAATAATTCCTTCTGTAGAATGGAAAAATGGTGTTAAATATAAAACAATAACATTTGGATATGATATTGAAAATTCTATACATAAAACACCAGTAACAATAGATGATAATACAGCTGAATATAATTTAGATATAAAAGATGGTAAAATATTTATTGATAAATATATACCAATAAGAATAGAAACACCAGAATTACCATTGCTTGAATATGATTCAGAAACATCATCATTAGAATTTAATATCAATATATTAGGAAATGATCAAGAAAAAAGAGTTATTGTAACTTCTGACCAAGCTGTTATTACTCTTTCAGATGATTATAAAACAGTATATACAAATATACTTAATCCTAATATAAATGTTGAATATTTAATATTATATAGTGATTCTAAAACACAAGGTGCGATAAATATGTATCAAAAATATGGGTTTGGTAATTTTTATTCAACAAATCAAATTTCAAAAGATACATTTAAATCTTGTGATAAATATATATCTGATGACAGTTGTAAAGGAATATTTACTTTAAATATTGGTGAAGAAGAATATGGATGGTTCGCTTGTCCTAGTTTCTTAAAACCTAAATTTATTGATAAAGATAATAATATTTGTGGAGGTTGGAAAAAAGATTCTTATATATATATTTATTCTATGAATATGGAATATATTGTATATAAAACAGAAAATAGTGGATTAGGATTAACTACTTGGGAAGTTATATAAGAAATTAATTTGATTATTTGATGGCTAAATTAACTTATAATGAAATATTTACTAATGTAAGAAAATATGATGAGAACGGTGCTTATACTGGTCTCCAAATTGCTAGTAAGTTAAATCAAAAGAATGGTCAAGATTATAAACTTATTGATGCTATTGATATTGATTGGAATGGCGCATTCTTAAGAATTACAGGATCATATATAAATAATACAGAAGATTTATTTGAGTCAATAAATAATATTGCTGATTTATCAGATCTTGAATGGATTAGAGAAAGAATAAATACTTTAACAGAAAATGTTGATACAATATTGTCAACATATGTTACTAAATCAGAATTAGAAGAAATTTTATCTCAATATCAAAAACCAATATCTGCTGGTGAAAATATTACTATTGATGAAAATAATGTAATCAGTACTTATGGTTTAATTACTTCAGAACTTGCAAATGAATTATTTACAAAACAAACAGATTTTAATGATTTAGTAAACCTTTTACATGAAGATTATTATACTAAATCAGAAACAACAGAAGTAGCTGGAGAAATAACAATTGCAACAATAAATGATGTAATTATAAAAAATGCTGATGAAAAATATAATGATTTAGAAAAAATATCTAATTGGATATTATCTCAGCCAGAAAGTATAACAGAAGATTTTGAAATATTCAATAATAGATTAAATCGTATTGATGAAGCTCTTGGATATGTTATATATGATTCTGATTTAGATACTTATACATATACAAATGGTCTTTTATATGAAACCCATAATCTTCAGATTCAAACTGGAGAATTAAATGATAGAATGGTTAATCTAGAAAGTACTGTTGAATTATTTGGTGTAAAAGCAAATCAAGCATATGATACAGCAAATGTAGCTTATGATATGGCATATGATGCATATATGTCTTCAGCATCATCTACTGAAATGGCATATCAAGCATATGAAATGGCTTATACTTCTGTTATTAAAATTGGTAATAAGAGTACTAAAGAAAGATATGAAGAATTAACTCAAGAAGATATAGATTTATTAAATGAAAATCCTGATGCTATTCAAGTATATGCTATTCGTGAAGATAATCAATCAGGTATTCCTCTTCCAGATTTTTATAATCCAGATTCTGGTTTAATATACTATAAATATATTCCTTATGTAGAAGGAACTGGTATTTATAAAGAACTTGAAGATACTCAAGAAATTGCATATGAAGCAAAAGATATAGCTAATAATTCTTTATTTAGATTACATGCTACAACAAGTGGAACAACATATGCAGATTTAACATTATCTCCTGATGAAAATGATGGAACAGGACATAGAACAATTAATCTTAATATAGATGAAGCACAGATAAATAAAGATAATGGTGAAATTGAACAAGATGGTTTAATTACAACATTTTCATTAGCTAATACTATATCATATATATCTTCATTTGAAATTATTGAAACTTAATTTAATAGTTTTAGAAAATATTGGACGATAATAATTTATTTTTAAATATAAAATATAAAAAATACATAATATATAATTTTATAAAAATATGGCTAATTCAAATGTAAATATTGCTAATAAATTATATGCATATATTAAGCATGGGGTTGATATATCTCCTGAAATAAAAGAGAGATATAATAGCTCTATGATATTTATTGGTGATGAACAACAGATTTATGTACCAGTAATGGATACATATGTTGGTATCGGTATGACAGCATATAATGCAACCATTAACAGAATAGCATCAGTTGAAGAACAACTTAGACAATTAGCTGAAAACCTCGCTACAGATCTTGTTACTAAGATTTATGCAGACTACTCTTTAAAAGAACTTTCTGAAGGTGGAATGATAGAAGGTGGTCTTCCAGAAGGTTTCAGTGATGATTCTTGGGCATTAAATAATGATATCACTATTAAAGGTATTAATGACTATAATCCTGATACACATTATGCTCGTAGAAGAGTTGACGGAGAAATAATTACTTTAACAAATGCTAATGGTAATACTGCTAATTTAATAAGTAATGGTACAGTTGATATTCCTCCTTATAGTCAAAATACTGATGTAACAACATATGTTAATGCTACTTCTGGTATTACAATTACTCCACACTGGGGTAATAAGATAAGAACAGAAAACCCTGTTACTCATCAGGTATTTGAAAAGCGTACCGGTAACTATATCACAATTGATGATAAACTTACATGGAGTTACATGACAAGTGCTTATTCATACTCATTAGCATTTGCTCAAAATTATACAGCTTCTGAAATTGATAGAGTCTATCATAATCTTCTTGGTGAGTCAGAAGTTACTTATAATCCTATTTCATTTAGATCATTTGTTGATGATGTAACATCAGAATTTTCAGCATATACAGGAGGTTTAACATCAGAATTTATTAATCAATATAATGCATCTCATACTGATACATATGTAGTATTACATAAAACTGGAGATACTGTTGATGGTGTATATCGTCTTGATAAAAAATCAGCATATGTTGCTACATATACTGGAGAAGATGTAACTACTGGTGAATATGCAATAGATAATTACTATGAAGTTACATATTCAGATATTGCTAATGTATTAACTGGTGATGGTGCTGCAATTGGAGGTCCTAATGGATATATTTTATATAATAATTCAGAAGTTACTCCAGTAACAAGCAATTTCTATCAATTATATGAAAGAAGTGAACAATACAATTCTTCATATAATATGAATATTAAGAATGGTATTGAAACTCTTAAAGAAGTTGCTTACTTACTTGATTTATTAACAGATGGACAGCTTGGTTCAGTAACATATTATACATATGCACAAGTAAATGATGAAAATAGTGAATTTAATACAAATTCTCAAATTCCTAGTACATATGAAACACATTGGATTAATACTGATCCTAATTGGCATCCAAATGATGATGATACTTATGCATATCTTGTAAAAATTTCTGATCCTGAAAATCTTGGTATTCAGATTGCTTACTCAATAGCTGGTAACCAGAAACAAATTGATGATTTACATAAGCATGCTGAATTATTAGAAAAAGGTGAAACTACTCTTAGAAGTATTCAGGCAACAAATTCTCAATTTGCTACTGTTTCTTTATATGGTGGAACAACCCATTGGACAGATACAGATACAAATCAAGGTGAATCTAATTTTGATACTGAAAGTACTAATCATCCAAATCATAGTACATCTAATACAAGACAAGAAAACTCTTATCTTGTTGGTGATGTAAATATTAAAGTTACTTTAGCAACATCTAAGGTATATGCAACTGTTAATCCTACAAATGAATCAACACCAAATCCAGAATTTACTGATGAAGCTGGTGTTGTATGGTATGGATGCTATACAGCAGCTGATATGGATAATATTGTACCTAATCCAACTGATGAAGAATTTGATAATAATGTTCTTATAAAAGCAACATATTATGAAAAAGGTGATAATAATGTATTTACTCCTATTTCATCTAGTGCTATTGAAGAAGGTAAAACATATGATTCTAGAAATCAGTCAGAAAATTTACAATATTATTGGATTCCTAATTCTAATCTTGCACGTAATGATACTAATCAAAATGCTGTATATACAAAAATTAAAGTTAAAGAATTATTAGCTTTAGGTGATGCTGATGATGTTAAAGGTACAACATTTAAAAAATCTACAATTACAGAATTCTTTACATTTAATGAAAAAACTAATGAATGGGATAGTTTATGTAGTGCTGATGGTGATAATACTGCTGTTTCTAAACTTATTACATTAGTAAATAATAAAGGTATTGATACTAATGATTATGTAGCATTTATTTCAAAATATGAAAAAACTGTTATTCATACTGTTGATGATGAAAATGTTCTTGCAACAACAGAATGGACAGAAGTTTATGTAAATTCAAAGGTTAGTCAAATTGCTGATGATCTTGAAAATATTCTTGAACAAGCAAAGAAATATACTGATGATGAAATTGCTAAACTTGATAATGAATATATTTATTCAGACTTTGAAACTTATTGGACATATTATGTAAGTTTAAATATTACTAATAATCCTAATTTAGGTGTAGAAGGTACTCCTGAATATGTAGAAGCTTATAATAGAGAATATAAAGCATTTGTTGATAATGATAATGATCTTACAAGAATTTTTGATGATAGTTATACAACATCAAATCCTGGTGAAGAAAATCCTTATAGATTAAGTTATATTACTAATTCTCAATATACATATAATATTATTGAAGAAAATGGTATTGTAACAGCTGCTTCTAGAGAACTTCCTTCAGATACTCTTAAAGTAAATGCTTATATTTGGGGTTCAGAACAAAGTACTACAAGATTTGAATATGAAGATATTAGCGGTCTTAGTGAAAAAGATTCATTATTAGATGCTCTTTATGATTGGAAAGATGCTAATCAAGATAATCAGATATTTGTAAAGATTAATGATGGTAATACATTTGAACCTGTTCCTACAAATACTGATTTAACAGGAATTGAAACTGCTAATTATAGAGTAAAACTTGATGATGGTCGTCTTGTACCTGTTGAAGCACCTTATAATAATGTTCCAGATATTTATGCTAATAAAAATGATATTAATTGGAAACCACTTTATAAGAAAGTTCCTAGATATCTTGAATTAAATCTTGCTAATGCAATTAATCCTGGAGCAATTGAAAGTGATCAAAAGGTTGAAATTAAAGAAAATGTTTTAATTAATGCTGTTTTAACTGAAGTAACATTTACTTTAAGAAAGTTTAAATCAGGTGATTATCAAGGTAAGATTCGTGTTACTAGTTCTGTAGAAGGATTAGTTGATAGTGATAATGTACTTAAACATATTTCAGCTAAACCAGCAGATTCTACAAAATATTTATCAGTAGAAAATAAGCATTTCTCATATGCAGATAATGGTCATGGTGAAAATCAATTTGAAGTAACAGCACATATTACAAAACTTGAAGATGCTACACCTACTAATACTGGTTTTGCTGATGCATATGATGTAAGAACATTCATTGAAAATATGTTTAAATGGGTTGATATTTCAGCTACAATTTCTCCTGATACAATTACTCATAGAGATGTATTCTTTAAGAATACTAATCTTGAAGATGTTCCTGAAGGAGCTACATTATATAGTAGAACAGTTAATAATGATGTTGTTACATTCACATCAGTTAATAATCCTGCATATGGTTGGTTCTGGCTTGATGATAATAAATACTTTGATGTTGCTTCAGGTGATAGCTTATATAGTAATGATGTTACTGATACTCAACGTGGAACACATATTAAAGTTGCTATTAAAGATACTGAAACTTCATTCTATCTTGTTAAGAGATTCCTTGATAATAGTACAGGTATTAAAGCTGGTGATCCATTCTCAGCATCATATAACTACTATATTAATATTGAAACAGCTAAGACTAATCCTCTTAATCTTACAGAAACAAGATATGGCGAATAATCTAACTAATATAAATAAAAAAGAGAGCTTTTTAAAAAGCTCTCTTTTTTTGTTGATTATTTTTTAAAGATTTATAAAATGAGATTTTTCTTTATCTTCTTGAATATTTTCTGTTTTATCATTAATTTGTTCTGGTATTTCAGATACAGTTACCTCTGGAGCTATATATTCTTCTTTAGGTTCTTCTTTAGGTTCTTCAATTTTTTGTTCTTCCTCTTCTTTATAATCTTCATCTTCTGGAATTGAATTAGATTTTTCTTCTCTTTCTTTTTCAATTTCTTCAAATTTCTTTAAAGCTTCTTCTGAAGGTTCATCTTCTTCAATATCTCCAACTTCTTCTCCTTCAAGTGGTTCTTCCTCTGTTTTTTCAATATATTCTACTTCTTCATTTTCTTTTTTAGCTAAAAATCCACTAACCATTGCTGTTAAAAGAAGAGCAACTATAGGAAGGATAGCTCCTTGAATATAACTAAGAATTACATTTGCTTCAGCATCTGGAAGTTGTGTCCATACAAATATAGGTTCTTTAAAAAATCTAAGATTTTCACCAGCATTAGATATTAAATATTTATAAGAATTATATACATTACCCATAATTTGTACAAGAGTAAGAATACTCATTAATACCCAAGGCATTACTTTCTTTCTTTGACTTGAATCAGTAAGAATACTAAAAAGTACAGCAGCTTGACCAATTTCAAATGCTATAGCTAACATTATTGCTAAAAGTGATGTATTAGCAAGACCAAAGAAAGCAAATCCATGAATACCTGAAACAAGAGCAACAAATGTATACAATATTATAAACAATATAATATAAATTTTATTACTTTTCATATGTTATTTATTTAATTTGTTTTTCTCTTTAAAAATAAAAAATAAAAGGTCTATTGATAAAATAGACCTTTATAATTTAAAAATTCAGTGAATTATTCTTCGTCAAATTCAAGTAATTCAGAATTATATTTTATAGTTACTGGATATTTATTAATATCACTTGAATCCAATTTTGTAAATATCTTATTTAAAATATTCTTATTATCATCTTGATTCTTATTGAGTATTTCAAATTCATCAAAAAGAATAATATATTTTAAATTTGTAAGTTTAAACATATTATTTTTGGTATCTTTTGATTTATCATCATAATAAGAATCCCATTTTAAATTGATTTGTTCATCTTCATAGTCATCAGATGAATGTTCAAACTTTTCATATTCAAAATATGCATCTGAAATATTATCAACATTCTTACCAAGAAGATTTTGATATTTCTTATTTTCTGATGGAAGTTCTTTTAGAAGAACATCTCCGATATATATTTGGATATCACTTTCAGAATAAGTTTCAGGAGCTGTCAATGTAAATACTTTTGGTAATACATCAAATACAACCTTTACATTTCTTACTATGATTTGTTGATATTCTTCTTTAATATATTCAATTAAACTTTTCATTAGTTAACATTATATATTTATTCATCTCCATCAATATCATTAAGACCATTAAATTCGTTAATAAGTCTTGAATTTACATAGATTGGTTCATCATTATTATCATATTCATCTTCATCATGCTTAGCTTCTTGCATAAGTTCGAAAATATCTACAAACTTTGCAAACATCTTTTTATCTTTCTTGATGTAGTTGATAACTTTAGCTATTTCAGCAGTAATTGAAGATGGTGAGCTATAACCATATTTCTTGGCCATTTCTTTACCAGAAAGTTTCTTTGCTCCATTTTCAACACCAAATCCAAAGTGATTCTTGAATATATCCATTGTCTTAGGACCAAACTTTTCTTCAAGTTGTTTAAGAATCTGATCCCAAAGGTCATCAATTTCCTTACGGTCAATATTCTTACCAGGATTTTCCATTCCACCTACAAGGTCAAATAATGTCTTTCCTTCTTCTCCATCCTTTCCACCAAGATGACGGTCTCCAGATACTGAGTTAGATTTAGCAATAAATCCCTTCTCATCCTTTTCTTTCTTCTGACGAGAAATAGGAATACGTACAAGATGAGAGAAATTCTTAGTTGCTTCAAGAATTTCTACACGAATCATCTGAGCAGCATACTGAAGGAAAGTATATGACTTATACTTAGAAATATCAATTTCTTCTCCAGTTAATTCTTCCTTCTTTTTCTGCTTATTACTCTTCTTGCCATATGTGTCCATAGCATAAACAAGTCCCTTCATACCGAATGCATAAATATCATCTCTGTCAAATGAAGTCTTGCCTAACCAAGAATTAGTAATCTTATGTACAAGTGGTTCATATTTCTTTACAATAGCAGTTCTACCTTTTTCTGTTGTAAGGTCCATGATTACTTCATCAGGAGAAGCTGTCTTATCAAGAATTGAATCAAACTGTTCTTTAGTCATAAAAGTAGGAATTTCAAGAATTCTTCCACTTGAATAAATCTTAGTAATATTACTATATAAAGATTTAAGAGAACTATCCTTTGGAATTCCCTTGTTATAGAAATCTACAAGAGCATTATCATTATCTCCTGTTGAAAGATCCTTGATATATGTCTTGTTATTTTCAATTAACCATTTACATACTTCTTTAGCTTCGGCTGAAATAAATTTATCAGCTATTTCAAGATATTTATTTAGCTGATCTACAGTAAGATAGTTTATTGAATCCTCTTGGATTTCAATTGTTTTTGATTCGAATAATTGCGAAAATTTTTTCATATTTGTGTTTAATTAAACATTTTTATTATAATACTTCAGTATAAACTATAGAACAATTTTTTTAAAATTCAATATTTTTTCATCTTTTTATAAAATAATGAAAAATAATTTTAAACATATCTATATTTATATATAAAAATAATAGTTTTAATTCATTAATATGGGTTTTTTTAACTGGTGTTACCAACATTCTTTAATCGGTAGGACAGTTAATATGGTATCAGATTATATATATTTCAAAAAAGATAAAAAAATAATTTCAGATACATTTTATGGTCCAGCATTTGATTTAGTCCTTAAAAAATATCTTAAAGCAAATTTTAAAAGGGACTGGATTGGAAGATTATATGGTGTAGTAAATCCTAATTTAGATGAAAATGGTAAATATGATTTCAATAATGTAATTATTGAATTAGATGGAGATAATACAAATAATAATGAATATGTACGTAATTGGGTATATAGACAGATGAGAATGATTAGTACATTATTCAAAATTGAAAGATTATATGATTATATTGATATTGAATTTAATCATGTTGGTCCAGAAAATCAAGATAACTATTTAGTAATATTTGATATTGTTTCTAGAAAAATTTCTGTTGAATCATGTAAAAAATTTTTCAGACATATATTATTTGATGGAGTTATAGCTGGAATAATATTGTTTGTCTTAAAAATTTTATTGATTATATAAAAATATTTTTAACGTTAAAAATGGATGTACTTGAAAAGAAAAAGCAATTAGCTGAGTACGAAAAGAGTTTAAAGAGTTTAACTCTTGAACAACTTAAAGAAAAAGAACAAGAAATAATTAAAGAAGCTGATGAAAATGATAAGGCTATTGCATCAAAGGAATTTAAGCTTCCTGGTGAAAATTATAAAATAGTAGCTAATGGTATCAGAAAACTTCTTGAAAAGCAGACAGTAGAATGGAGATTTACTCTTGGTATGGTTTCAATGTATGATTTTTGGAATCCAGAAAATTTCCCTACAGTTGTAACATATCCTATGCTTGATGCAACTCTTCGTACTCTTGGTGAAATGAAGTTCACTGGTTATAGTGAATGGGCAGCTGTTGTAGCAATTAATAAATATTTTGAATCACTTCATGCTGAATATGAAAGTGCAACTGAAAAGATTTATGATATTGCTTCTAAGCATAATGCTATCATTGATGAGCTTGGTCTTCGTGAACCAGTTGCTGGAGAAAAGTCAGAAAATTAATTTAGTTTAGCCAAATTTATATTTTAGTATTTTTCTTCCTTAAGATTTATTCTTAAGGGAGTTTTTTTATTTATTTCGCTCCAGATTTAATCAAAATATATGACACGATGTAGTTTATATTTTTTGTATTAAAACGTCTCAAAACTAAAAAGAACTATCACAGAATTAAAATCTGAGATAGTTCTTAAAGTTATTAGATACCATATACTCTATTCTGAAGAATTTCATATATTTTTTCAGGATCATCATCTTCTCTTATATATCTATCATACCATCCACTATATTGAATAAACCATCTTAAATGTACAACACAATGTTCGGTTTTACAGATAAATATACTTTGTTCTATTTCCTCTTTTGTAGGAGTAAGTTCAGTTAAATATTCTTTTACTTTTATCATACATTTTTAACAATTATATTATAATCATATTTATTTTTCTTATAAATCTTTATTTTTTCAAGTCCTTGACGATATATAGATTTAGTAGAAATACTTTCATCAAAACAATCGATAAAATCATATACAATATATTTATCTTTCAATTTACTAAGTCCAAGTCCACGACCTAAAGATTGCATATTAATTGTACCAGATTTAAATGATTCAAATAATACACCAAAACAAAGATTTGAAAGAGTAATACCAGTTCCTATACAACCATATGAAGCGACAAGTATACAATTATTATTTTCTTTCAGAGTTTGTTTTATAGCATCTCTTTCTTTTGATTTTGTCTTACCATGAATAATACATACAATTTTATCTGGCATTCTTTTCTTTATTTCATCAGCAACATACATAAGATATTCTGTATGATGAGCAAGAACAAGTGTATTATATGGGCAAATACTTAATATATCATTACAAAGAATATCAATTCTTTTAGACATAAAATGTATCATCATTTTCTCAACTACAAGATTATTTGTACTTGTTGAGTCTTTTATTTGTTTCATAAGTAATTCAATATACTTATCTTCTTTTTCTTTATCATTGAGATCTTGATTGTTATAAATTTCTCTTTTTGATAATAGAAGACCATATGGGAATTGTTTTTCATATTGAATTAAAAACTCTGGATTCTTAAGTAAAACTTTTTCCTTCTTCTTTTTATTTTGTTTTGTAATCTTTTCTACTTCAACAAATGGAGATAAAGCATATTCTGCACATTTTATAAAAAGTTTCTTTTGACTATCTAAGTCATTTACATAATTTATTCTGAACTGATTAATCTCAATATCAGAAATATATCCTTCATCCATTAATTCTCTTGGAGTAATTTCTTGTATCTTTGCACCAATAAGAGCATGAAGACAATATCTTTCTATTGTTTTTTCTTGAGGAAGTGTACCAGTCATACCAAAAGCAATTTTAACTTTATTCATAAATGGTTGAGATATGATGTTCTTTATCTGCGCAGCAGTAGCACGATGAACTTCATCTACAAATACACAATCAAAATCATCAAAGAAATGAGGATTATATTTCTTATTTGACCTATCTAAGAATTTAATAAGGCTTTGGAATGTACCTACAGTAAGATTAGCACTTTCAACAAGTTTACCACCTGACCATATACATTCAGTATTAAAAAACTCAGCATAATCATTAAAGTCATCATATGCTTGCTTTACAAGGTCAATTGATGGAACAATCATAAGTATTTTCTTAACACCAAGATATTCCATACAATACCTGAATATCATATATGAAATAAGAGTCTTACCAGCACGAGTAGCAAGCTGTGAAAGAGATTTATTCCACTGAATAATTTTATATGCAGCTTCATATTGATATGGTCTAGGTTTTATAGAAAGATTCCAAGAGTCAACAATTTCTTTGAATTCATTAAATGAATGTTTCATCTTTCTCTTAAATCTATCTGGATCAAGACCATCATAAGGAATGTTATTTGTCTTTAAAAATTTATATATAACTTGCCAAAGTCCAATACTACACCATAATAATTGCTGACCAGAAGTTTGAACATAGTCAAATATAAAATCTTGTGTAAATCTTGGACCTTTATATGTAGGTAAAAAACAAATAGGATCTGTAAGATTTATATGTTTTTTCAATAAATCAAATACATGATGCTTTACCCATTTTTTAACATCTTTTTCGAATACATTAATATATTCATCTGGAGTTAAATCACATTTTAGGAATAAATATCTTGAATCTGTATCTGAAAATTTAAAATGAATCATGTATAATTTTAATAAATATATATTAAAATAGTAAAATATATTTATAAAATACAAATTTAAATAAATCGTCCTGGATGAGTTTATTTACTAAATATGTACAGAACATCGGAAAATATTTTTAAACGTCCCAAAAATAAAAAGAAGTATCAAAGAAATGAAATCTTTGATACTTCTAATAAGTTATTTCTAATGATTACTGCTTATCTAGAATATAGAATATAAGAGCCATAACCAAATACAGACCAACACCAACACCATAAAGGAGAGCTGCAAGAACCCAAACAATTCTGATTACAGAAACATTTACACCAAACTTATTTGCAAGTCTTGCGCAAACACCAAAAATCATTTTATTTGTCATATACTTTGATATTTATTTATATATTAATATAGAAAATTACTTAGAAAAATTTAGCATTACTCCCTGACCATTACCCATCATATATGTAGGAAGCTGACCATTCCACTTGTTAATCCATTCAAGCTCTACAATTCGAGGATTAGTAGAAATTGACTGTCCTTTAATCTTAAGTGCCTGAGCTTCAGCTTCAGCCTGAGTAATATCAATATCCTTCTGAATCTGTGCCTGCTTCAAAAGCTCATTTTTCTGCTTAGTTACCTCAATAAGAGTAAGTGCCTTCTGTTCCTCAAGTTTCTTCTGGTTAATAGACTGCTCATATTCCTGATTGTAATAGACTTCACGAATATCAATCTGTTCAAGAATAAGGTGATATGCCTCAATATCCTTCTTCATCTTATCATAAGTAAGCTGCTGAATTTCCTCACGCTTATTAGAATAAACTTCAATAGGAGTATACTTAGAAGCAGTAAGAGCAAGTGCAGACTTCAACTTAGCCTTAATAACATTCTCTTCAAGCCAAAGGAATCGTCCATTAGAAGAATCATCAAGCTCAGATACATTATCATAAATCCACCAAGCATATTCCTCATCAATCTTCCATGATGCAGAGATAGCAAATCCCATCTTAATACCATCAACAGTAGGTGCCCAGATTGTAGTGCCCTGTACAGAATTCTTCTTAGTATCAGTCATACGAGTATCATCTGCAGAAGCATCATTACGAGAACCAAGATTAGCACAAGTATAAACCTGAACAGTCTTATCCATCTTTACAACATTATACCATGGCATTATCATATGCCAACCAGTCTTATAAGATTCATGTTTAACACCGCCAGGAGTAACAACTACACCACATTCCTGAGCAGGAATTACTGCAACAAAACTAAGAACAACCAATGTAATAATACCTGTAACAAGGATAGATAGATGATTTGGAAGTACTTTTTCTTCCTGAACTTTATTAGTAATAAAAGCTACCACCCAATAAACAATTGCGAGAATACCAAGAATAGTAATAAATGTAAGCATAATTTTTGTTTGTTTTAAAAAGTTTATAAATTAATTTATCGTGTTTCTACAAAATAAACTGTACTTTCCATAATACCCCAACTAGAACTTTCCTGGAAAGTCTTTTTTACTGGAATATAATCATCACTCATAGGGCGAGTAAGATAGAAAAGTTCATTATCTTTCCAAGTAACCATCATAAGTTCTTGACCAGCAGGAAGATTGATAGTCATTTCACCACCAAACTGACGTGTACGAGTCTGTTCAGTACAACTGCACATACAAATAAGTGCAACAATAATCAAAATAAGTTTCTTCATTTTTTAATTCTTTTTATAAATGTTATTTCCAAAATAATATAAAAGCATTCTATATTTTTTATCTTTATCCATTGTATTTGAAATATGATTCCAAATTTCTTCAATAGTCATATTATCAATTTTCTCATGTTTAAGACCAGTACAATTAGTAACTTTGAGATAGTTCCTAATCTTTTCATTCTTTTCTTCTTCATCATTGTCTGGAATAAAAACCATCCAATCATTTGTTATTTCTGAAGGAGAAAATGAAATATCCCATTTATACTGTTCAATAAACTTTCCAGTTTTATTATGTTTTATTGCAAATGGACCTTCATATCCTTTCAACTTTTGTGTTTGAAGGATATTAAGAGCAGCTTCCAACGGAAGATTTTCAAGAACACTTTTCCAATTTCTAATATGTTTCATTTATGTCTTATTTAAAATTACATACTAAATATAGTATAGTTTTTCAAAATTTCAAATTTTTTTCTATTTATTTGAAAAATGTTTATTATATTATTTGAGATTAATCAAATATATATAGAAATTAAAATGAATTATTTTGAAATAAATGATCTTTTATCTAAAGAAATATTACCACAAATAAATGATATCATATCTAATTTTTTAGAAGATAAATTTTCATATATTGAAAATGAAGAAGATTTAGAAGATTTAGAAGATTATGAAGTTGATGATGAACTTATTGATATCGTAAAATCAGGTATATATGATGTAATTGCTGAAGTAAAAGATGATTATAAAGAAGAATTATCTAAAGTAGATGAAGATATAAATGAAAATGAATTAATCAATATGATTGAATCTTCAGTTAATGACTATAAAGATATAATGGCTGAAAGAATAAGAGAAGAATTTGATAAAGAAGACTTTTTCGAAGATTATTATTCAGACATTGAATTTTAAAAAAAAGAGGTTCATAATTGAACCTCTTTTATTTTGAATAATATGTCTTCATTTTATAGTTTCCACAATTCCAAGTGTCATTAATTTTATTATTCTTGACACAAGCAATATGACCACGAATATTTACAAGATATGTTCCATTATGAGTTTCAGCAAATTTAGAAACTGTAATATAATTCGGTAGAGAAACTTTGATTAGTCCTTTTTCCTTTGCATACTTATCTATAACTTTATGAGAATTTGGCATATCAAATTCTTTTGCTGCAATAATACATAGTTCTTTAAAAACTACACTCCAACTCAATCCAAGAATACAACAAAATGCTCGAATTACACAATCTCCCTTATTCCATCTCTTAGGCTTTCCAGTCTTCTTATCAATTTTAGCATCAGGATTTGGATTGAAATATACAAAATTATTCATAAATGTTTGTTTTTTAATTACATATATAATATAGTATATTTTTTAAAAAATTCAAAAAAAAAAGAGAATGAAATTATCATTCTCTTTATTTTTAAGTATTTGAATTTGATTTAGTTATTATGCTAAATCTTCATCCCACCAGTCACTTCTGAATGAAACTGTAACCTGTCTAGCATCCATATTAGTATAGTTTAATTCATCAATACCTGTAATACCAGTAAGCATTACTTTGTGGAATACATAACTTCTCCAAACTGTACCATCTCTATTAGCTTCAGCAATTCTAAGGTTATCAGCAACATAATCAGCCATAAGTGTTCTTGTACCATCACTAAGATCATAACCAAGTTTACCCCATGCCTTTAAAACTTTAAGAACATAAGCATCAGTAGCATTTCTGATATTAAGATTGAAAACAATCTGTAATTCAGCAAATGTATTATCAAGAACAGGGTTAAGATATGATACATCAACACCAAGGAATTTCTGTTGACCAGCTGAAACAGTCTTCTGAAGTGCATCAAGACCTGAAACTGAAAATACTTGTTCTGTTAAAATAGCTTCATCATCCTTAAATGTACTTTGAAGTGCGGTTGGTAAAGTAAAATATACCTCAAAGATACTTGAATGCATAGGATCGTAAAAGTTATTACCAGCCTGTGTATTCTTTATGTGAGGTAAATGTGAAACTTGACTTGCCATTTTATATATAAAATCTTATGTTTTTGTTATCTAATTAAAAATATACAATATTTTAATTCTGGAGAGATTTTATTCTCTCCAGAACTAAATTATTTAATTTCAGTAATATTACTTGACATTTGTCCTGTCTTGTAAAGTGTAAGTTCGTGAATCATCTTACCACAACCCATACCTGGTTCGATATGTGTAGAAAGTATTGCCATTTCATTGTTAATAATTTCAGGAGTGTTATTAGATTCATCCATTACATTAAGGTATGCTTGAATACCACCATTAGCAGCAACTCTTGCGCAAATGAAATTAGCTTTGTCAAGGATAGCATTTCTTGTTGTAGGGTTATTGAATTCCCACTGATATGCCTGAAGAACCTTTTCAATTTCATCCTGTAAGTAAATTACAAGTTCACGTACATTTACTTTAGAAAGAGCTGAAACTGGTGTCTGTTTTGCAGTCTGATTAGCATTAACGAATGTACCGAAACCTGGACGATATACTAAGCAGTTAACACCGAATGGTTCAATAATCTGAAGTTCATCCATTGAGTAGCTATAATCAGGACCTACAAGATCAGCACATTCAATCTTAGCATTGTTAGGACCAGCAACAATATAGTAAGGCTGTCTTGATGTGTACTTAGTCATAAATAAGTTAGAAACAACACCTGCTGAAGGAACTATTGTATCAACATATCCATCACTAAGTTTAAGAGGTGAATAGAATGCACAGAATGATGCACCTTCAGCTTCTGTAGGAAGTGAGAACTTCTTACCAAATGCTTTCTTCTTATTGTAACCAGCAGCAACATATGCTACATTGAATACACCTTTAGCATCTGTGAATGAAGTGTAAGGACATTTAAGGAATGTCTTTACTGAAGGGAAGTTAAGAATTGCGAATGCACTCTGTTTTTCCTTAGCAAGATATGAAAGAACCTTCTTAGCTGAATTGTCAACATATGTTTCAAATGTATCAACGATATATCTATAATCGATATTAGCTTTGTTAAGAAGAGCAGTCTTAAGACCCTTATATTCAGAAATAGCTGAAAGTAAGAAGTTCTGCCATTCTAACTTATCATACATGCTTGTTGAAGCAGGTTTTGAATTCTTATATACATAACCTTCAAGATACTGAGGAACCATTGTACCAACTTCCTGGTTAAGAGGAGCATCAACTCTTACAAGATATGATTTACCATTAGGATCATTGTACATAAGAGGTTCACCTGTAAATCTAATAATATATTTAATTGTATCAGATTCAGCATCCTTTACAGAAGTAATTTCTTGCACATATACATTGTCATAAAAATCAAGTGAATCACCTTCACCATTTTCATCAAGAACTGTATCATCTTCTGCAAGGAAACAGTCACCTACTGAAAGAGTTGTGAATATACTCTTATCCCATGGAGCATCAGCATTAACAAATTCATAAACACCGTTATTTTCTCCACCAGCCCATGCTTGATCATCAACAGGAATAAATGTTACTGAAGAACCATAAACTGTATTTGTTTCAACATCATTCTTTACTGATTCTGAAGTAACATTGAATAATGAAACCTTCATATTATTATCAGCATCACCATAAACTCCATAAGGAGAATTAGCTGAAGTTGCTTCAAGACGAGTAATAGAAGTAATAACTGTTGCAGGACCTTCTGATGTAAATTTACCATCTTCATCGATAAATGCATTACCACTTGTATAAACAGAACCATAACCGTCTGTTAAATTACCAAATTCACCAGCAGCATTTAATTTCTTAAGAATTGTATTAAATTCATCAGCATTGTCACCACATTCAATATTAACTGTTGAATCTGGAGCACCTACCTGCTTAAGAGTAATCTTATGTTCTTCTGTATCAATATTAGAAACATAAAGAGTACCTGTAACTTTCTTTTCATTTGAGTTATCAAATGGAATAATAGCTGTTAATTTACCATCATCACCAACTTTAACTACGTTATTTGTAAATTCAATAACTTCACTAACAACAGGTGCATTTAAGTTACCAAGAAGAGAAGTCTTAGCTTCACCAGTAAATAAGCTATTAAGAAGTTCATCATTAATAGAAAGTCTACCTGAAAGATCAATATTAGCAATACCTTCTTCTTCAAGTAAATCAACATTGAAACTCATCATCATATTGTGAATATCACTATCATTATTGAAAAGAATATCAAGAGCAGCATAACCACCTTGCTTATTCTTGAAATAAGGAATAAGTGAACCTACATAATGACCGATAGCACCAGATGTTTCATCATTATAAAGTGCATCAAGAGCATCAACTTCATCGCCATATGCGTTAAGTACATGTTTCTTTAATTTAACATCTTCAGAATTCATATCTTCTACGCCATCAAAGTAGAACTTAAGTGTTGAAGAAGCAAGAACCTGAGATTTTGTGAATTTTCCTTTAAATACATAAATTTCAGCCATGAAGTCAGAAACAAGACTGTTCTTATATGGTTCAAGATATTCTGGAAGTTCTTCATCTGAATACCAATCACTTACAGTAATATTATATCCATTTACTTTAGAACCAGAAGCTTTACGGATGAAATATGTACCAGATAATTGCTTAGTGTTGATAGCACTAATATTAATGTACTGATCCATGAAAGCACCAGAAACTGATTTAAGACCATTAAGTTTTTCTGCAGAAAGTTCCCAGAATCTTGTTGTGTCATAAATATCTTCAACATTTAACTTAACTGTGTTAATAATATCGTACTTAGGATTGAAGTCTGTATTGATAGTTGCAGCATCAACTGTTTCACCATCAAACTTCTTAAGGTTCAAGCAAAGGATAGGACCACTTGCAAGAGCCTGAAGAGCTATTCTATGGAAGAATACGCCTCTCTTTTCAAGTTTCTTTGAAATATCACCATAAACAGCTTTAAAATCTGAAACAGATGTAATATAAGTAGGAATGTTGAAAGGACCCTTTTCAGAGTAACCAACAACAAGTCTAAGAACACTACTTTCTACGCCAGCTACGGTTGACTTATCAAAAACAATACGGTATATACCAGCAGCTTTAAATTGTTGTAAATAAACTGGAATAGCCATTTTTTATATTTGTAATATATTTATTATTTTTTTCAATTAATAGAATTAAACATAACTTCTATAATTTAATTAAAAATAAAACTTTTTAGTCGTAAAGATTTAAAAATAAAAATCCATAGTCTCACGACTATGGATTTTTTCATCATACGATGTGAATTATATATAGAGTGCGAGGTAAGTCGCATTTTATATATTCTAAGATTAGATAAGGCCAAATTCTGAACCTACTGTGAATGTGAAGTACTGTGTTTCTGGGAAGAAACCAGCGTCAACAATAGCATATCTTGAGTTAACAAGCATCTTAGGAGCCATTGTACCTTCAGCTGTGATAGATACTGTATCAGCAAGAATGTAAGGCATAAAGATTACACCAGGTTCGTTACCGTTACCCTTTCTACCAACGCAAACTCTTGTATCATCCCAATCCATATAAGGATCAACATAAACTTTAAGACCTGCGATTGTACCACTCATGAATAAGTTCTGTGAACCATCCTGTGCGAAGTTGTTTACCATAGGAGCAACTACATAACCACTAACATCCTGAAGAGCTGTAGCAACCTGAGCATTTGTAACAACCCATGTTGGTCTACCTCTACGTCCAGTTACCTGGATAAGGTTAGCAGCAGCAAGAAGTTTAGAACCAATTCTTCTCTGACGAGTGTGAAGATTTTCAGCACTTGTATTAACTTCTGCATTCTTGATTGTTCCCCAATCACCCTTATGTTCAACACCATAAACATCCTTGAATGTCTTGATTGGCTGAGCAGCCATTGTGCTATCAGATGTACCCATCCAAAGGTTAAGGTCTACACCCTGATAAACTTTCTGATGAATAGCGTTAGTTACACCAAGAGCAAATACATGTTCAAGAATTCTAGCGTTAATTGACTGAGTAATTTCGTTCTGCATAGCTTCCATAACTTTAGCAACAGCATCAACACCATAAAGAGGAAGATCCTGGAGTTGCTGTCTTGTTACAGTACCTGTAACTTCATATGAACCCATCTGAACCCATTTGCTGAATAATCTAAGACCAAGTACATTACCTGTACCAGTTTCATTTTCAGCTCTTGTCATGCTTCTCTTTTCACCTGTTGCGAAGTTTGCGAAACCGTCAACGAAGTCAACCATTGTCTGAGCGAAATCAACTGATGTTACATTACCAGTAGCAACACCGCTAACAACTGCAGGATTTACACCATCGAAAAGATCTGCAACAGCCTTATTAACATCACCAGCTTTACATTCTTTAACAGCAACGATAAGACCGCTATCCATTCTACCAAGCTGCTTGAATTCACCCTTAAATGTTACACCATTACCAACAATAGTAATTGCTCTTTCAGCTGCTGGAGCTTCTGCCTTTGCTCTAAGAGCTGCAGCATCACCGTCGAAGCCAAGGAATTTAACATAAAGAGGTTTGTTTTCTGCGCCTTCACCAACACCGTCAAGACCAGCAACTTCGTTTCTTCTACCCATCTTACCACCAGCATATGGGAAGTCCATATAAGTTAACATTGCCCAAGGACCTTTTGCAGGAATAACTGGAACAAGTTCAAGACCGATTGTAAGAAGTGCTACGTTAAGAGCCATAGGAAGAGTTGATACAGGAATATCACCACTACCAACTGCTTGTTTGAAGAAGTCACCAGTACCACCCATTGGAACCTGTCCGTTAGGAGCATAACCAGGTGCCATAGGATTACCCATACCAAGAGTATTAAGAGGGGTTGCATAAAGAGGTGAAACACCCTGTGCAGGAGCTACCTGACCACCGATATTAGCGCCACCAACACCAAGCATAGATTCATGAATTTCATGAATAGCTGCATACTGTGATACCCAGTTTAACTTCTCATTATCTGTAACGTTAAAGTTTTCCTTTAACATTTTTGTCCACATCTGTGTACCATTCTGTTCGTTAATAAACATTGTAATTTATAAAAATTTATTTGTTATTTTTTGTAATTATATTCTTGTTATTTATCTTATGATAAATGTTTCGTTTATTTACTTTATTAAAAATAAATAATTTTAAATGAGATAGAAATTATGCTCTTCTGAGTCTCATCATCTGAGCATATACAGAGTTGTAATGATTTTCAAGGATGTCTTTTGGTTCTTCAATTTGTTGAGGAGCTTTTGTAGATGCAAAGTCTACACTTTCCCAGAATTTCTGAAGAACACCTTCTTTCTTAAAATCATATGCTTTAGAACTTCTAACTATTTCTTCTTGTCTTTCTTCTGAAAGAGCATTCCAAGATGGCTGATATTCAGCAGGCATATTTTCAACTACGTATACACCAGCGAACTTATCTTGTGCTTTCTGTTCTTTTACAAGTTGTGAAATAGCTTCATCCTTATTTTCAAGGCTTTCGATAAGAGCATCAATATCTGAAAGTTTAGCACTCTTCTGGTTTTCCATAAAAGCGTTTACATTTTCATTTACCTTTGCTTCAATATTTGCATTGTTTTCAGGAGTATATTCTTCATTAATCCATCCTTCGATAACTGGAGCAAATTCTTCACAAACCCAATTCTGTACTTCTGGGGCGAATTCTTCTGTAATCCAATTCTGTAATTCAGGAGAGAATTCTTCTGTAATCCAATTCTGTAATTCAGGAGAGAATTCTTCTGTAATCCAGTTCTGTACTTCAGGAGCAAATTCTTCACAAACCCAGTTCTGTACTTCAGGAGCAAATTCTTCACATACCCAATTCTGAACTTCTGGAGCGAATTCTTCGCATACCCAATTCTGAATTGTTTCAGAGAAGTTTTCAACTACCCAAGTCTGAATATCTGAATTAATACTTTCTGAAAGTTCTGCCTTGAAATCTTTAGCAAATTCTTCAGTTACCCAATTTTCAATCTTTTCATAGTTAGGAGTTTCAAATCCATTAACCTTTTCAGTAACACCATTAAGTGCTTCATTAAGTTTATTGATTTCTTTATCCTTAGCTGTTAATGATTCTTGAGCAACATGAAGTTCAGCTTCTAAACTAGTTACCTTTTCAGTAAGTTTATCAATTGCTTCTTTTAAATCATTCATTGTAGTATTTTGACTATTTTTGTTATTTTCATCTTCTTCAGATGTATCTTTTTCCTTTTCATCTTTATCTTCTTCTTTGTTATCTTCTTTATTATCATTATTTTCATCATCATGATTTTCTTCAGAAGATTTATCAGAAGATTTGTCATTGTTTTCATCGTCAAGTAAATCATCAGATTCATCTTCATTTATGATAGCCCAAATCTGATTACCATCTTCAGCAGATTCATTTAAACATTCAAGTGTTTGATTAGCTTTAAGATTTAATTTAGCTTGTGAGAAACCAGGTGTACCAACTAAGTCATATGTCTTAATTGTTGAAAGTGTTACGTTTCCTGCTTCATCAATAGATCCAGCACCTCTTGAAGATATATAAAGAGGAAGACCTCCTTTTACAATTGCTTGTGCATTTTTACCATTTGTTGTATCAAGTAAAAGAATTGTACCAGTAACTGTACCATCTTCATTCATTTCAATAGACTCAATCTTATGTGATACACGATTAAGATCAATATTCATAGTATTAGGATGTTCAAGTTCTCCCATAAGGCCTTCAGTTGCAATAACCTTCTGAAGATTTTCAACCATCATTCCATAATTTTCTTTTGAATATATACGTCTATTTTCGTTTTTAATGCCGCAAACACCAAATACACCAGTCATACGAACTTCATTAGTATTCTGACTTTCTTGGATCTGCAATCCAGTTGTAGGTCCTAAAGTTTCAAATACCATGCATTTTTTATTTGCCATATTATATATTATGTATTATATTTGATATTTCCTAATTACTTTATTAAAAATAAATAAAAAATAAACTAATTGATAAATCTAATAGATCTCAATGTAGTTTATTAAAAATAATATTTATTTACTAACTAGCTATTTCATTAGCAATTATATCTTCAGCAAGAACTTCTCCAGTTTCTACATCAACTATATTGTTTTTATCATCAAAAGATTCTACTTGAATTTTATTATTTGATGTAGAATTATTAAGTGATTCAATAAATTCTTTAGAACCACGAACAATAATAGAACCATCTTCAAGATTTGTTTCTTTAGGTTTTTCTGCAAATGTTTTATCTGCATTATCTTGCATTTCTCTAAAGATTGATTCAACACTAGATATTACATCATTAAGTTGTTTTTGAATATCTAACATTGATTTTTGTAATGCTGTAAGACTTTGGTAAAGAGCACCTTTACCAGCATTCATAGTAATACTTTGTATAAGTGTATCTTGCGCTTTTTCATTTACGTTCAACATCTTGAGAAGCATACGGATTTGATCCATTTCCTGAGAAATTTTATTAGGAATATATGGATGTTCGTCTATATACTTTTGATCAAAATAATAATTAGAAAGTCTTTCTGTTATCTGTTGAGCCTTAGCTTTTGCTTGACCTTCTACTTCTTCTAAATCAATTACTAATGTTGGGGTTTCAAGAACATCATCAGGAGAATCATATTCAGGTTCTTCTGGACTCCTTAAGAAAAGATCATTAAGAGCATCTTTATCTTCATTTGTAACCATATAACATTTAATATTTTTACAAATAAAAATAAAAAAATAAAAGTGAACTAATAAAAATTAGCTCACTTTTTATAAGAAATATGTTAATTTTTTATGAAATCATTAATTTCGATAGAGATTCGATATGATTTTTAAGATTTATTTTAGTATCTGGACAAACATCTTCAAGAAAAGGAGAATTCATTTCTTCAGGAGTAAGTTCACTCTCAAGAACTGTTTTCATAACAGTCATATAAGCGAAATTCTCAAATCTTTTCTGTTTTGTATATGCCATAATGTTTATTGTTTTTACATTATTAATATAGTATATATTATCTAAAATTCAATAATTTATATTCGATTATTTATGATACATACCAAGAAGGTGGATTTTTTTCTAAAGGACATTTTTTAAATATATCCCTTGACCATTTTAATATTTTTATTTTTTTATTTATATTCCAAGATGATATATCTCCATCAAATTTAGAATTATAAAACATTTTTATCATATTAGTAACATTACTTACATCCCATTTTGATATATCTTTATTAAAAATTGAGTTACAAAACATATACTCCATATTAACAACT
>Ga0247608_10001304_pt1 | contig 35013 bp, 28 predicted proteins | sample 176DNAGHGlowgp2_FD_193490 | JGI IMG/M metagenome (GOLD analysis project Ga0247608, IMG submission 193490) | Sheep rumen microbial communities from Palmerston North, Manawatu-Wanganui, New Zealand - 1766 DNA GHGlow gp2 | ecosystem: Host-associated > Mammals > Digestive system > Stomach > Rumen ...
TGCGTCGGGCTCCACTCACGATGACAAGAGCAGTAAGCTGGTGTTGGGAGAAGAAAAGGAAAAGATGGTTCCACTAAAGCGGATAAGCAATGAGTAACAGCTATTATGAAAAAGGTGCCAACCATTACGACCACCACAAGGAACTGCATATCGACACGTTGAATGGTGGCGATATTGGGAAGTTGCTATCTGCTTTCTTCAAGGATGATGCCGAGGATGCAGAAGTTGTAGAGGAAGTCAAGGAAGAGGCAAATGAATGTGATGAGCTACTGGTCAATGACGTTTTCTCTGATGAATTGTTTACGACCAATCAGCAGTTGTTGCAGTTGCGAACAATCATCAATGAATCCGTTGGCATGGGAGATCAAAATAAGATAGACCTGAGCAAAGGCTTGGAATGGTATTGGTTGTATCAGGCCATTTTCGATGCAGGACTCTTTGAGACACGTAGCAATCGCGAGAATGTGGTAACCATGGTTGGCTTTGTTCGTCAGATGGCTAAATGGCTACCTGATATCATCGATATAGATGATGAGGAACGTATACGGAATATTTGTAAAAGCATGTCTGCCGAGCAAGCTAAATGGATGATGAACGGCAAACCCGTAAACCTTGTAGATATTGAAGCTAACAAACGACGCATGACGGCCATGAAGACCACGAAAAAAGAACGTATAGTTAGCGTTGCATATAATGGACTATATACGAAACTTGTGGCTCTGAAACAGGAATTATTGAAGGAGAAAGCTACACGATAGGCTTGTTACAAATAAAGTGGTCGAAATTGACCACTTTATTCGTATTAGCAAAGGGCAACTCTTCCGAGTTTGTCGATGTCCAACTTTACGCTGATGTTCATTGCCTTGAAGAGCTTGAGAACAGTAGCAAACGTCAGGTTCTTGCCGTTCTCAATTCTTGATATCTGGGCTTTCTGTACACCAACCATACGCCCCAGTTCCTCTTGAGTCAGGTTCTGCTGCTTGCGCGTTTGCCTGATGGCGGCACCAATGGCGTAGAGTTTCAACTCCTCCTCGTAGGCATCACGTTCAGGTGTGTCCACCTTACCAATCAGTTGGTCCTTTGATTCTTCTAATGTAATAAAGTCCTTATTCATCTTTCTTCTTGTTTTGTTTGTTCTTAAAATACAATTCCCTTATGGATACCGCCTTTTTGACTTCATTTAGCGGCGTCTTCTGAGTCTTTTTTATAAAGCCGTGTGTGGCTATCACCAGAGTGTCGACTGGCCCTTCCTTGTCCCAAAATGCCAGCACGCGATATCTTTTCTTGTTAAACAGCGTTCGGAATTCCCATATATCAGTATCAGCCAGTTTCTTGAACACTTCAGGGTCGAGTAGCAGGCTGGCTCTGTCGAATGTCTGGAATATCTTATTGCGAGTCTTTTCGTCGAGATTCGCAAGGAATTCTTGTGCTTCGCGATATAAAATGACATTGAACTTCTTTTGCAATTCCATTGTAATCATGGTTTGTATGACAGTGCAAAATTAGTAAAAAGTTTCGATAAACGGAAACTTTCTGCTATTGTTTTTGCGATAAGAGGCAAAATATTCTCATTTATGGTTCTTTTTTACCTTTCTGTTAGACATCGGAATAGACATGTTAGACAGAAAACGGCGAATGAATTAGACTCGTTAGACAAGCGGGGATATAGTGCGAAAATAATAAAGAAGACCACGATTTTCATTATAATTTTGCACTCAGAAACCTGACGATGCAAGACAAAAAGTCTTAGCGGGATGCAGTAATAAACAATTATGTCACGTACACGTAACACTATCACAATGGCAAGAGGCACAATCGCTGAGAATGCACGTCGTCAGCTGTCGCTGATCAATCGGTGCCAGATGCCGAGAAACGTGAAGAGAGACTGGCGCTTCATGGGTCACAGAATCTAAGGAAATAGGATTCGGGCCCGAATCTCGAAAGAGAGAAAGGACAGTCAAAACAAACCACATTTTTCAACAATCCGAGTTGAGGCGAGCACGATGAGGGGAGTCCCCGGGATAATTTGCGCAACCTTCTTTTCTGAAAGCTCCACTCACCTCGCTTAACAACAAGGATTAAGAAATGAAACCAACTTTTTTCAGACCACAGATTTTGCAGCAGAACGTCCAGATGGACGGCAGTATTAACTTCATGACCAACGGCGACATCAACGTCTATCCGTGCCCTTGGGAGGATGAGAAGCAGGTGACTGGCGGTGAGCGCGTGCGCTACCGTGCTGGCATCGAGGTGGATGCCGACGGGCGTACCCGAGTGAAGCGCTACAACGATGGCTTTCAGGGTCCTAAGCACGATGTGCTCTACGAGACGCCTCACGGGGCGGTGAAGATTACCCGTCCGCTGTATCGCAGCGATAACGGTCGCCGCCGCCTGAAGGACGAGTATGTCTATGTCACGTTCAAGTTCCCGAAGAAGTACGGGCTGGCACTCACCAAGGCGCTCTACGAAGAGGAGACCGATCAGATTATGTCATACTTTAAGACCAGAAAGGAGGAAACAATATGGAAATGATTCGCAGGATGATTGCACTCAACCCGCGTCAGATGAAGGAGCAATCCAGGGCATTCGTACAGACGAGCCCGCTCCCTGACTACGATGCGCTGACGGAGTCGCCGAGGTTGAAGCAATTGGCAGAACGCATCAATGCCACTCAAGATGATGAGGAACAGCGGAAGTTGAAGGGATGGTTGCCGTTCCGTTGCCCGCACTACACGCGATTCCGTGACAACTATCGCGACCGCGAGCATATTGATCCGGAAAGTTTTACTTGGCAGACGTGCGTGGATATCGATGATGCCTCGCTCGTGGAGGAAGCCAATAAGCGTTCGGAGCAACTGGATATTGAGATTGGCGGCGAGTGGCAGGGAATGATGCTGCACAAGGACTACTCGGCTCGCAGGAAACTGCACATTGATATCCGTCTGCCGCTTGGCATGACGGTGCCCGAGGCGCAGCGTGCTTATTGCAAGGCACTTGGCGTGGCTCCTGATACGTCGTGCTTCACGCCCGAGAGGTTTATCTACATCACACCAGCCGATTATGAGATTTATCGTGCCGATGGGTGGTATCAGCAGCTTTCAGAGGAAGAGGTGGCTCAGCGCAGAAAGGCTTATACCGACAGAGGTTTGAGCATTGACGGGCGTACGGAGGATGGTTCTTACTTTGACCCAGACGATGACAGCCCCACGCCCTCACCAGCGGCTCCGGCTATTGTGCCGTCGGCTCCCGTAGCGGAAATGGAAAGAAAGTTCCCGCAGGACTTCAAAGGCATTCCCTATACCTCTATTATTTGTGAGTACTGGCGCAGGACTGGCGGTGAACCTAGCGAGGGCGAGCGTAATAAGCGGCTGCACCAATTGGCTGCTAACCTACGCGCCATCTGCGACAACAACGAAGAATGGTTGTTGGAGGTGATGCCCCGTTTCGGGTTGTCGGCTCAGGAAATGCGAGGCATCATCCACTCGGCTTGCAAGGAGCCCACCAAGGGTTCGCGCCTGATGGATCAGATTGTGAACGCCCTCGAAATGGGCATTCCTTCTGATGAAGTTGAGGATGCCGAGGTGGTTGCCGAAGAAACAGGCGTGAAGGTGAATGTGAAGACGCTGCCTATCGGACTGCGTGAAAGTCTTGTGGGTGTGCCGGTTACGATGCACATGCCTGTGCTGTGTTCGGTGATGCCGATTGCGGCTGCCTACGCTGACCAGGTAACGGTAGAGTATTGTGACGGAAATACTCATCGGTTAGGACTGATGTCGATTATCCGTGGTGAGCAGGCTTCGAACAAGAGTGTTTGTAAGAATGCCGTTGACATCTGGAAGCGCCAACTCGATGAGGAGGATTCCTTGGCCCGCAAGCGGGAAGAGGAATGGAAGGAGCGCAAGAAAGGCCGCAAAGCCAACGAGAAGGCTCCCGAAGACCCGCATGTGCTGATTCGCGTGGTACCTGTAACCGTCAGTTGTTCCACGCTGTTGAAGCGATTCAAGAATGCGCAGGGGCATACCATCTATAGTTTTGGCGAGGAACTTGACACCCTCCGAAAAACGAACGGTGCGGGCTCGTGGAGTTCGAAGTATGATATCTACCGTCTGAGCTTTGACTTCGGCGAGTGGGGACAGGACTACAACAGCGATGCCGCAGAGTCGGGAGTGGTGAATGTCGCTTATAACTGGACGATGCTCGGCACGAACGGGGCCATGCGGAAGTGTTTCAAGTCGGACAATATCGAGAACGGACTTTCTTCACGAATTCTCGTGGCTGAAATGCCAGACTCTTCTTTCTCGAAGATGCCGAAGTTCGGCAAGCGTTCATCTGAGGATGAGGCACGGATTCAGCAGGCCGTCACAAGACTTCGTAGTTTTACAGGTCTCGTTGATGTGCCTCGTTTGCGCAAGGCCATCGAGACGTGGGTAGAAGAGAAGCGCGTGGAGGCAGCCAAGGACATTGACCACGTAAAGGACACTTATCGCAAGCGTGCGGCTGTCATCGGCTTCCGATGTGGGGTAATCTTTCACTTGCTTTCGGGTAAGGACAAAGAAACCAAGTTGTGTCTGGACTTTGCGCTGATGATGGCTGAGTATTGCCTTGCGCAGCAAATCAAGACATTTGGCGAGGCACTCCGCAACGAGTACGTCAATGCGCAGGATGAATGTCAGCGGTATGGTGCAAACCACTCCATCTTCGACCAGTTGGCACCCTCGTTCACGATGGATGATCTGCGGGCATTGAAGCGCGGTTATTGTGGAGAGTCTGCTCTGAGGAATATCATCACCCGCTGGCGTCGCGATGGCTGGATAGAGAAGACTGATAGCAAGCACTGGCATAAACTGAAAGTTGAGAACTGAAAAGTGCCACAACGCCACATTGCCACTTTGCCACATTAAGGGCATTCGCCCTTGAACTTGCTCACGCTCGGCAAAATTCAAGCAAGCTTGACTCTGCTCTCGCTTAATCGCAACTTTAAGGAGGATGGTGGTTTTACCACCGCCTCCCAATTTACAAACCTTTAAAACAAAATAGAAATGGAACTCGTATTAACACGCATAGCAAAACGCAAGACCTACACGATAGGCAGACTTGCAATCGTAGAACGAATCGACGACGAATACCTGGCAGGCTCGCAGGAAACGTACTTCTGCGACACCCTGGAGCCACCGGCATTAGAACTGAAGACAACGGTATCAAAAGAAGCGGTGCTGCGCTCACCCGCGAAGGCACGGAGCCTGAAACCTTTCGCCATCCCCGAAGGCCGCTACGCCGTAGTGATTTCCTGGAGCCCGAGGTTCAGGGCATGGCTGCCCATCCTCCTTGGCGTCCCCATGTTCAGCGGCATCCGCATCCATGCTGGCAACACCGCCAAAGACACTCAGGGGTGCATCCTCGTAGGCCAGAACCTGAAGAAGGGCATGGTGCTCAACTCCAACATCTGGCTCAAGCGCCTCAAGGAAAAAATTGTAGAAGCCAAAGATAAAGGCGAAGCCGTCTGGATTACCATCAAGTAAAAGCAAAGCCGTCATTCCAATCAAAGTGGCGCAGTCGGTTAAGAAAATGGGTGTAAAAGTGGGTGTAACTCCATAACGCAAAACGCAACCGTTTGACCATCAAACGATTGCGATTTTGCTTTGCGGAGAGCGAGGCTCCTTTGGCGGAAGGTGAGGGATTCAAACCCCCGATACCCGAAAGGGGTATACCGGATTTCGAGTCCAGCGCGATCGATCACTCTGCCAACCTTCCTTTCCGTTAAATCGGCTGCAAAATTACACTATATTTTCGAAATAGCCAAATATTTTTGCAAGTTTTAGTTCAAATAGATGAAGATATTTGGTGATGTCATGGAAAATTGCTAATTTTGCAGTCCAATTTGGGAAGCACCGATAAAAAGGTGAAAAAGCAAAAAAGTAAATAGGTAAAAAATAAAGTATCATTAATTTTATAATTGAAGAAATGAAAGCATTTGTTTTTCCCGGTCAGGGAGCACAGTTTGTTGGTATGGGTAAGGACCTGTACGACAACAATCAGAAGGCAAAAGAGTTGTTTGAGAAGGCTAACGAGATTCTGGGATATAGCATCACAGACATTATGTTCAACGGAACTGATGAGGATTTGAAGCAGACAAAGGTTACGCAGCCTGCTGTCTTCTTGCATTCCGTCATTTCGGCTATTTGCATGGGTGAGGCTTTCAATCCCGAGATGGTTGCAGGTCACTCCTTAGGTGAGTTCTCGGCGCTGGTGGCTGCCGGTGCATTGTCTTTTGAGGACGGTCTGAAACTGGTATATGCCCGTGCTATGGCTATGCAGAAGGCTTGTGAGGCTCAGCCCTCGACCATGGCTGCCATCATTGGTATGCCTGATGAGCAGGTTGAGGCTGTCTGTGCCGAAGTGTCGCAGATGGGTAAGGGCGTCGTTGTTGCTGCAAACTACAACAATCCCGGCCAGTTGGTCATCTCTGGCAATATTGAGGCCATTAACGAGGCTTGCGAGAAGCTGAAGGCTGCCGGTGCCAAGCGCGCACTCCCGCTGAAGGTTGGCGGTGCTTTCCACTCTCCGCTGATGCAGCCCGCCAAGGACGAATTGCAGGCTGCCATTGAAAAGACGACATTCAGCACGCCGAAGTGCCCTGTCTACCAGAATGTGGATGCCAAGCCTCATACTAATCCTGACGAGATCAAGGCTAACTTGATAGCCCAGCTTACTTCGTCGGTACGCTGGTGTCAGATTGTTCAGAACATGATTGCTGACGGTGCAGATGACTTTACGGAGTGTGGTCCTGGCAAGGCCCTGCAGGGTATGATTGCCAAGATTAACAAGGAAGTATCCGCTCATGGAATCGGTTGATACATTAAAGATTAAAAATTAAAGATTAAATATTAAAAATTTAACATTAAAAAGTAATCGAAGAACGTGGAGAAAGTCATTATCTATCAGATATTCACACGTCTTTTCGGCAATCGTAACGTGACTCGTAAAGAGAACGGCACGATTGCCGAAAACGGTTGTGGCAAGATGGCCGACTTTACGCCCAAGGTGTTGAAGGACTTGGCGTCAATGGGTATTAGCCATATATGGTATACCGGCATTATCCGTCATGCCACACAGACGGATTATTCTGGTTTTGGTATTCCTCGTCAGCATCCCGCTGTGGTGAAGGGAAAGGCTGGTTCGCCCTATGCCATCGCTGACTATTATGATGTAGACCCGGACCTGGCAGTAGATGTCAATCAGCGAATGGCCGAGTTCGAGGAACTCATCAAGCGTACTCACGATGCCGGTTTGAAAGTCATCATAGACTTTGTGCCCAACCATGTTGCCCGTCAGTATAAGTCTATCTGCAAGCCCAAGCGCGTCAAAGACCTTGGCGAGACGGATAATGTCCTTCACGGCTTTGACCCGCAAAACAATTTCTACTATTGTCCAGGCCAGCGTTTCGACCCTTACTTCAATTTATACCATGGCGAGCAGGAACCTTATCTTGAGGAGCCTGCAAAGGCAACGGGTAATGACCATTTTGACAATGCGCCCAATATCAACGACTGGTATGAGACCGTCAAGCTGAACTATGGCGTCGATTACTATGCAGGTCGCATCGGTCATTTCGACCCCATTCCTGATACATGGCTCAAGATGACGGACATTCTGCTTTTCTGGGCCAAGAAGGGCATTGACGGTTTCCGTTGCGACATGGCTGAGATGGTGCCGGCAGAGTTCTGGTCTTACGCCACGGCTATCGTCAAGAAGAAATTCAAGGACATCGTTTTTGTCGGCGAGGTTTATAATCCTTCTGAATACCGCCATTATCTTGCCTCGGGCTTTGACTGGCTTTATGACAAGGTGGGCATGTATGACACCATGCGTAACGTGATCTGTCATCATTCCCCCGCAGCCTCCATCTCATCAGCCTGGCAGCAGACGGACGATATTCGCAATCACATGCTTTACTTCCTGGAGAACCATGACGAGCAGCGTATTGCCAGCGACTTCTTTGCTGCTGACGGCCAAAAGGGCGTACCCGCTATGATGGCCTCTCTGCTGATGTATCAGAATCCCTTTATGCTGTATGCCGGCGAGGAATATGGAGAGCGAGGCATGGACCGCGAAGGCTTCAGCGGCAACGATGGCCGTACCACCATTTTCGATTATTGGAGTGTTGATACGCTATGCCGTGCTGCTCAGCAGAAGCTGACGGATGCAGAAAAGAGCATTTATGATATCCACAAGAAGACGATGCTCATTGCCCGCAAGGAGAAGGCTGTCAGAGAGGGCATCTCTTTTGACTTGATGTATGTGAATCATCACATGGAGCGCCAATATGCATTCCTTCGCAAGTCAGACAATGAAATGCTGTTGATCGTCGTGAACTTCTCTGACCAGGATGTCATTACTGATGTGAATATTCCCGCCCACGCCTTTGACTATCTGGACATTAACGAGAAAAACGTCATCGCTACCGACCTGCTGACCAAGGAGAAACTGGCTGTCAGGTTGAAAAAGGACGGCGCAGTCAGGATGTCCGTTGGTGCCAGGAATGGAAGAATATGGAAAATTAAAGTATAAGGAAGCATAATATGGCAGAAGACTATTTCCTGAATGAACATAACAAGGAGGAATTTCCCCCTGCGCATACTGCTGAACACCTGCTCAATCAGACCATGATCAGGTTGTTTGGCTGTGAACGTTCGTACAATGCCCATATCGAGCGGAAGAAGAGTAAGATGAGCTTTCATCTTGACCACAAGCCAAGCAGGCAGGAAGAGAAGGAAATAGAACGGGAAATGCAACGCCTGATAGCTGAGGATTTGCCTGTGACTTTTGAATATGTGCGCCGTGAGGACATTCCTGACGAGGTGCGATTAGACCGTCTGCCCGATGACGCTTCTGACACGATCAGGCTGGTGCGCATTGGTGACTACGATGTCTGTCCGTGTATCGGCAAGCATGTCCGGTCGACCATGCAGATAGGGCGCTTTGAGATGTTAGGGACCAACTGGGATGAGCATGAACGGTCGTTCCGAGTAAGGTTTAAAATCGTCTGAAAGGTCAGAATGCTATCTTCATGAAAACGGGATAGTGGTCAGAGTTGGTGAGTTCGCCTCTGTAGTAGCTCAGTCCCTTGAGTGACTGGTCATGGAAGATGTAGTCTATGCGAACAGCCTTGGCGCCTCGGAAGGTGTACATGAATCCGCTGCCGCACTCCTTAAACCCGTCGACCATGTTGCCTAACATGGTGTTGTAGACGAAAGAGTAGGGGACATCGTTGAAGTCGCCACAGACAATACAGGGCTTTTCTGAGCTTCTCTTCTCGTTGGCTACGGTGATGGCCTGCTGTGCGCGGAATATCATTCCCAGGGTATAGTTGCCGTAGATGGCATTCAGTATGCGGCTCTTGCTGACATCATAGTCCTGGTACATCTTCAGTTTTTCAGCTTGATGCATGGTCCTGCTGATGCCTGTCGTCTGGAGATGCACGTTGAAGATGCGATACTCTTGTCCGTTGACCTCAACGTCAGCCCACATGGCACTATTGTTGGTGTCGTCGAAGAGGATGGTCTTTGAACCTTTGATGGGGTAACGGCTGAAGATAACCATATCGTCACGCCCCTTCTGCATATAAGGGAAGAATTCCTTGTAGCTCTCAGAGTTCTTCTTGTCACCGCTAAATTCGTTATACTCCTGCATACAGAGGACATCCACTTTCTGGCGCCTGATTTCTGCCAAGATGTCAAGAGCCTTGAATCCCGAAGTCTCACGACCGAACATGGCGACATTATAGCTGGCAATTTTGAGTCCCTCCTTGGCTTCAGAGCCCTTGTTCAAAGAACGGAACTGGTATAGTGTGCCGATATACGGGATGCAGCAGGCTATGGTGACAACAGGAATCAGGGCGAAGAACCAGCGGCGGCGAACCAGCCAGTATATCAATAGTAACGCATTGGCAATAATCAGCAGGGGTAGGGCATATACCAGCATGGCCCTTGCAGAATGTCCTATGGGGCTGACATCGCCTCCGAAAAGTCCTATGATAGTGAAAATGGACGCTATGATCTGGATGACCAGAAACATAGCGGCTACATACTTGTAAACAGCTAATTTACCCATGACAATAATTATTTCTTGACATATTTCTCAACCATGTCCATCAAATCCTCAACACGGAATGGTTTGGCCATAAACTCGTCACATCCTGCTGCTTTGGCTTCACGGATATTCTCGTCAAAAGCATAGGCACTCAATGCTACCACGGGGATGTCGTGATTGACCTCCTTAATGATGCGGGTAGCGTCGAGTCCGTTCATGTCCGGCATCCTGATGTCCATGAGTATCAGATCGGGATGCTCGTCCTCACAGAACGTAACAGCCTCAATGCCGTTAACGGCGCGTATCAACCGGTACTGTTTGGCCAGCACAATCCTGACCAGTTCAAAGTTGCTGTCTTCGTCTTCTGCAACAAGGATGAGAGGAGCGTTTCGCAGGTCAGTCTTCGTTGTTGCGCGAATGGTTCTGGAATTGGTCGTGATACGACTGTTCTTGGCAATGCCGCCGATGGTTCCTTCGAATGGCAATACAAAGTGGAAGGTAGACCCTACGCCGATTTTTGACTGTACGCTGATGCGGCCCTCCATCTTTTCGACGATGGTCTTGCAGAGTGCCAACCCCAGTCCGTAACCGCTTTGAGTCTCGGCATCGCGTGACACATAAGTCTTGAAGATGTTCTCCAAATCCTCCGGGGCAATGCCGGAACCTGTGTCGGTGACGAAGAACTCCACCTCCTGACCGTCGTTTATCAGGCGGTAGCCGTAGGTGATGCTTCCCTTGCTGGTGTGTTTGAGTGCATTGCTGATCAGGTTCGAGAATACTTGGGTCAGACGATTGGGGTCAGTATTGAGCGTGACATTCATGTTGGGCTTGTTCCACACCAACTGTACCGAGTCAGGACAGCGGAACTTGAAGATGTTTTGCAGGCTGTGGCATAACTCGCTCAGACTGGTCATCGTTTTCTTGATGGAGATTTCGCCGGCTTCTACGCGTGACAAATCCAGAATGTCGTTAATCAGCGCCATTAACCTGTTGTTGTTGCTCTCCACAATTTCCATGTATTTCATGCGCTCCTCGGGAGAGTCTGTCTCAGCCATAATACGTGAAAAGCCTTCAATAGCGTTTAGCGGCGTGCGAATCTCATGGCTCATGTTGGCCAGGAAGAGGGTTTTCATCTGGCTGGCCTTCTCGGCTTTTCTCGTTTTCTCCTCGTATTCATGCAGTTTCTTCCTGGCAGAGTCTAACTCTAACTCTGTCGCATGAAGTTTTGCATTTACTTCGGCAATTTTCTCTAATAGGATTTCGCGTTCGTCTTTTACCATGGTGCAATGTACATATCGAGTTGCAAAGTTAAAGAATAATCTTCAGAAACGCGAATGTTTTAGTGTTTTTTTATCCTCTTTTTGCTTTTTCCCATGTTCCGCCACTTTTATGTGTGCGGAGATAGTTCATTCCGCGGAACACATTGATGTTCATAAAGAGGAAGTAATAGGCAATATAAAGTATTTTCTGTTTGCGCCCTTTCTTTTCCATGAGCCAGCCGCCGAATGCTGCGGCATAAAACAGCACTTGCAGTATCCAGATGGCTACATACAAGTCGCCGGCCTTCATCATCACCAGTAGGACGTTGAGGGGAATAAGGGCAAATAAGGCTATCGGTGTGATGGTCCAGCGCAATACGCGATGTGACACAAACTGGAAGGCCACGACAGGATGGCGCAGTGGGTTCATCATCTTCCGCAGCCACCATGAACTCTGCAGTCCACCGGCGGCTATGCGGCGTTTGCGCTTCGATTCCTCCTGAAGGTCTGCCGAGCCGTACTCCATAGCGTAGGCGTTGGATGTATAGGCAATCTTGTAGCCCTTGTCCACCATGCGCATCGACATGACAAAGTCGTCGAGCAAGGCATTCTCAGGCATGGTTTCATACATGCTGGTGCGGATGGCGTTCAGCTCGCCGGCAGCGCCCATGGCTGAATAGAACTCGCTGTCCAGTCGTTTCAGGAAACTCTCATATTTCCAGTAGAGTCCTTCGCCCTCGGCAGCAATCTCGCCGGCTTTTCTGGCAATGACGCGCTTTTCGCCTGCGACGCAAGCCACTTGCGGGTCTTGGAAGCAGCGAACGATCTCGCGTACAGCCTCTTTGTTGACCATCGTGTTGGCATCGGTCATGATGGTTATGTCTGATTTCACCATGCTGATGCCGTGGTTGAGGGCTGCCGTCTTTCCCTTCCGTTCCGGCGTGAAGATGACTTCCACCTCCGGGTAACGCTTCAGGCGCTCGTTGGTCTCGTCTGTTGAGCCGTCGGTCACCCATACAACGTGCAGCTTCTCTTTGGGGTAGTCCAGTTGCAGTGTGTTGTCCATTTTCATGTCAACCACATCCTGCTCGTTATAGGCGCAAACCATGAAGGTGACATCGGGCAACACATCGTCAGCAGGCAGGACTGTCTTGACAGCCCCGCCTTTGACGATACGTTTGATTTTCACCAGTGCCCATAGCAACAAACCATATCCGATGTAAGTGTAGAACACAAGAAATACACAAATCCAAAAGATCATCTTGAGTGTTGCCATGGCTTCAGGTGTTTAGGAGTTTGTTTCTATTTCTTCCTGCATGTCAATGAATTGCCGGTTTTTGTCATAGAACTCATATTGCAGGAAGGCCAGTTTCTGCGACGGCACGATGCGGATGCCCATGCCGTATTTCATCTGCCACTTGAGTTTCAGCGATACGAGGCCTTGATTGATATAGGCGGCTACGTAGGGATGAACGTGCAGGTAGAATTTCCGGATGCCGATCTTATTGACCAGGCGATCAATTTTGCTCTCTAATTGGTCGGTGAAAAGGATAGACGACTTGATCTTTCCTTTTCCAAAACAGGTAGGACAGGTTTCCTCTACGTTGACATCCATAGCTGGACGGACGCGCTGACGCGTAATCTGCATCAGTCCGAATTTCGACAGCGGCAGGATGTTATGGCGTGCCCGGTCTTTCTGCATGTTCTTGCACATGCGCTCATAGAGCATCTGACGGTCCTCAGCAAGGTTCATGTCAATGAAGTCCACAACGATGATGCCGCCCATGTCGCGCAGACGGAGCTGACGTGCCAGCTCGTCGGCAGCACCGAGGTTGACTTCCAGAGCATTGGCTTCCTGGCCGTTTTCAGCACGGGTGCGGTTGCCTGAGTTGACGTCGACAACGTGCATGGCTTCTGTGTGTTGGATAATGAGATAGGCACCGCGCTTGTAGTTTACCGTGCGTCCAAAGCTGGACTTCAACTGCTTGGTAACGTTGAAATTGTCGAAGATGGGTACCGTGCCCGTGTATTTCTTCACAATTTCCTGCTTGTCGGGAGCTATCAGACTCACATAGTCCTTCACCTGCTGGAAGATGGATTCGTCGTTGACGTAGATGCCGTCATAGGTGGGGTCGAAGACATCGCGCAGCAAAGCCACGGCTCTTCCTGTCTCCTCAAAGACCAGTTGGGGAACCTTGGTGGCTTTCTGGGCTTTTGCTATCGCGTCCTCCCAGCGCTTGACGAGGGCTTTCATCTCTTTGTCCAGTTCGGCCACGCGCTTGCCTTCTGCCGAAGTACGCACAATGACGCCGAAGTTCTTGGGACGAATGCTCTGTACCAGTTGCTTCAAACGTGCTCTTTCCTCGCTTTTCTTGATTTTAGAGGATACGGAAACTTTATCATAGAAAGGCATCAGCACCATGTATCGTCCGGCAAAACTTAGCTCACAGGTCAGGCGCGGGCCTTTCGTTGAGATAGGTTCCTTGACGACTTGAACCAACACCTCCTGTCCTTGCTTTAGCGTCGTTTGCACGCTACCGTCTTTGGGCAGGTCGGGCTGGTGTGTGGCCTTGGCGATGGGATAAAGCTTCTTCTTGTCGCTTTGTACCTGTTTAAGATACTTTTCGTAAGAGCTGAATTGAGTGCCTAAGTCAAGATAGTGTAGAAAGGCATCGCGCTCGGAGCCCACATCGACGAAGCAGGCATTGAGGCCGGGCATGAGCTTGCGCACCTTGCCCAGGTAGATGTTGCCAACAGAATAGCTTTCCTCTTCGCGCTTCTCGTTCTGGTATTCCACCAGATTCTTGTCTTCGAGCAGCGCGATGGATATTTCCTTCGGTTGGACATCGATAATCAGTTCGCTTGTCATTGTCTTTTTCTCTTGACTTGAATTCAGTTTTTGAACTTAAAAGAGCGTACCGTCAAAACCATCGCTGGCCTCTCAGGTACACTCCTTTCATTAATCCATTAATCTTTTGTCTTTCAGGGCTTACTTGCTCTTATGACGATTCTTGCGCAGTCTCTTCTTGCGCTTGTGAGTAGCCATCTTGTGGCCCTTCTTCTTTTTTCCGTTTGGCATAATTGAATAAATATTAAATGATTACTATTTCATTTTCTCAATAAAACTCTTGGCAGGCTTGAAGGCGGGAATGTCGTGCGCGTCAATCACCATGGTTGTGTTCTTGGAGATGTTACGTGCTGTCTTCTGGGCACGGTGCTTGATGATGAACGTACCGAAACCACGGAGATAAACGTTCTCCTTATTCTCGGCCATACATATCCGAATCTCCTTCATAAATGCCTCTATAGTTGCTGCAACATCCTTCTTGGGGAGGCCTGTGCTTTCAACGATATTGCTGATAATATCTGCTTTTGTCATTGCTGTTTTTGTTTAATGTTTCAATTTCGGACTGCAAAGATACTGTTTTTCAGCGGGATATGGAAATTTTCAACGCTTTTTTTTCTTAAAAAACTTAATTTTCGTGTTTTATCGCGTAATAATATATAAAATGTTCGCGCTCACGCGCGATATTTTGTTGTTTTTGGCTGTTGAATGTTATGCATCATGTTGTCTTGTTTTGACAGACTGAGGTAATAGCCTGCCTTGTAGAGTTTGAATATGGCGAGGCTGGGATGACTGCCAGTCAGCAGTCGCCGTTCCAGAGTTCCCCACAGCTGGTGGTGCAGCCGGATCAGGGGCAGCAGTCGTTGATGCCTTTCCGCGAAGTCAATCATCCTGGAGTAGCCTCTCAGCCTGTCGCGGAGTGTGTGGAGTGTCCGCAACCCCTCTTCCGTCTTGCTCACGAAGTCGGCGTTGTCCTCAAACACTTGAAAACTCAGCGGGTTGTCGATGTGGCAGATGGCAATGCCCTTCTGCTCCAGTCGCTTCCCTAACAGCACGTCTTCGTAGCCATACTGCCTGATGCTCTCGTCGAAGGGGCAGGCAAGCATCAGTTCGCGGCGAATCATGAAGTTGGCGGTGTGGAAGTCCTGATAGGGTGCCTGCTGCCGCCTGATGGCTGTATGCTGACACTCCTCTTTCTTTTCGTACTTGTAGCGCAGGTTGCCGCGCAGGGCTTTGGCGTCACCTCCGATGCTGACGCCGCCATACACCACGTCGTGACCCGTACATGCCACATAACGGCTGATGAAGTCATGACGGCATACTGTCATGTCGCTGTCTATGAACAGCAACCATTCGTATTGCGCCTGCTGAACCAGAAAGTTGCGGATGACAGCCCGTCCCCTGTTCTTCTGGCATTCCATGTACTGACAATGCGGAATGCTGTTGATGCCCCTGTTCTCCGTGATGGTCGCCTGGCTGGTAGAACCGTCGTCAGCCACTATCACCTCATAGTCCATGGGCAGCATAGCAACCTGCTTTTGCAGTTCGCTCACAAGTTCCTTGCAGATGCCGTTGAACGTGGGTATGAGTATGGATAAGCCTGTCATGGGCTGCGTGCAGTTCTGATTCGTATTTTATGCAAATTTACGAAAAATTGAGATTGAAACAAAGAAAAGTAAACTTTCTTTTGCATTTTAGTCTTTTTTTTCATAATTTTGTCGCTCAATAGAATTATATTTAACTAATTATATGAAAATGAAAGCAAAAAGTTTGGTCGTGGTGCTCAGCGTAGTGTTGGGACTGACGGCGTGCGGAATTGACATGCCCAAGGAAGTGAATACATCGTTTGAAACGATGACAGTGAAGAAATCGGACATTGAGCTTCCTTATAAGTTCAGTGCCAGAATGAAAGGTCAGAACGACGTAACGGTAACGCCACAGGTTAGTGGTCAGTTGACCAAGATTTGCGTGACGGAGGGTCAGCAGGTGAAGAGGGGACAGGTGCTCTTCGTCATCGACCAGCGCAACGCACAGCTGGAGTTGCAGGCGGCACAAGCCAACCTGCAGGCTGCACAGGCTCAGGAGAACTCTGCAAAGCTGGAGTATGAGTCGAACAAGAACCTGTTTGAGAAGAAAATCGTGAGCAGCTATATGCTGAACAATTCCGAGAACTCCTATAAGCAGGCCCAGGCAGCAGTGGCCCAGGCGCGTGCAGCGGTCAACCGTGCGAAGGTGAACCTCGGTTTCTGCACCATCACGGCTTCCGTATCAGGTGTCATCGGTGAAATTCCCGTGCGTACCGGTGACCAGGTGTCGCCAGCAACGCAGCTGACCATACTGAGCGGCAATACGACGATGGATGCCGAGTTCTCGGTGACGGAGGCCATTGTCGAGGCCATGGTACAGAACAGCATGAAGGCAGCCGACGTGGAGAAATATCTTGCCAACATGCCCGAGGCAACGTTTGTCATGAAGAATGGTACGGAGTATCCCCACAAGGGACGTGTAGTCAGTCTTACAGGTGTCGTGAATGCCGCTACAGGTTCGCTGACATGTAAGGTGTCGTTCCCCAACCCCGACGGGCATCTCTATTCTGGCATACAGGGTACGGTGGTGATGAACTTCGCCGAGAAGGATGTCATCGTCATTCCCCAGAATGCCGTGATACGTCTGCAGGACAAGTCACAGGTGTATAAGGTACAGGCCGACAGTACGGCTACCGCTATTGACGTGACCACGGAAGACACCGGCAACGGCAAGGACTTCATCATTACCAGCGGTCTGAATGTGGGCGACCAGATTGTGACCACCGGTGCCAATAACGTAACCGAAGGACAGAAGGTGCTGTTCCCTGAAGTGAAGAGTGAAAAGTGAAAAGTGAAGAGTGAAGAATCTGCTACCGCTTTAAAGTATGAAAAACAATATTTTCATTAACAAATACGTGATGGCATGTGCCATCTCGATTGTGATAGCGCTGGTGGGCTACATCTCGATGAGCACACTGGCCGTGGAGCAATACCCCGACATCGCACCGCCTACGGTGTCGATCAGTACCAGCTACTCGGGTGCTGACGAGAACACGGTGATGAAGTCGGTCATACAGCCTCTGGAAGAGGCCATCAATGGTGTGCCCGACATGACTTATATGACCTCTAAGGCATCCTCAGACGGTAGTGCTGATATTACTGTCTACTTCAAGCAGGGTACCGATCCCGACATGGCTACGGTGAACGTGCAGAACCGTGTTACCCAAGCACAGGCTCTGCTGCCTGCCGACGTAATCAAGGTCGGTGTGAAGGTAGAGAAACGTCAGAATAACATCCTGCAGATCTTCGCCGTGAAGAGTGCCGATGGCAAGTATGATGAAGACTTCGTGTCAAACTATGTAGATATCAACGTCAAGCCGCGTCTGATGCGTATCACCGGTGTGGGTAACGTACAGAGCTTAGGTAACACCTACGCCCTGCGTATCTGGCTGAAGCCTGACGTGATGGCTCAGTACGGCCTGACGCCCAATGAGATTTTCGCAGCTATCGGCGGACAGAGTTTCGTGTCGGCTGTGGGTTCGTTGGGTGAACAGTCAGAAAACTCCTATCAGTACTCGATGCAGTACAAGGGTACGTTGAAGAGCGTTGAGGAGTTTAACGACATCGTGCTGCGCACCAGCGGTGGCGGCATGCTGCACCTGAGCGACGTGGCCGAGGTGCAGATTGGTGCCATGAGCTATAACTTCACGTCGAATATTCAGGACAGCCCGGGTGCTATGTTCATGGTATTCGCGGCACCGGGTGCCAATGCTACTGAGGTGAACGCTCGCATCAAGAAGGCGTTTGAGGAGTCAAAGAAGACGATGCCTGCCGGACTGGAGGTGGTGACTCTGATGACCAGTGACGACTTCCTCTTTGCAGCTATCCACAACGTGGTAGAGACGCTTGTTATCGCCATCATCCTCGTTATCTTGGTGGTGTTCTTCTTCCTGCAGAACTTCAAGGCCACGATTATTCCTTCTATCTCCATTATCGTGTCGCTGTTGGGAACCTTTGCCATCGTCTCGCTGGCAGGCTTCTCGCTGAACATCCTGACGCTGTTTGCACTGGTGCTGGCCATCGGTACGGTGGTGGATGACGCCATTGTGGTGGTCGAGGCTGTCATGGCGAAGATGGAGGGCGGCATCAGTGATGCCCGCGAAGCTACCCGCCAGGCCATGAGCGAGGTGTCGGTTGCCGTGGTGTCGTGTACGTTGGTATTCATGGCCGTATTCATCCCTGTGACCTTCATGCCGGGTACGTCGGGTACGTTCTTTACCCAGTTCGGTGTGACGATTGCCTCATCTGTCGGTCTTTCGTGCGTATCGGCTCTCACACTCTGTCCTGCACTCTGTGCCATCATGATGCGCATGAAGGAAGGCAAGCAGGAGGGCAAGGGTCTGACCTACTACACCAAGAAGGCCTACACCGTCAGCTATAATGCCATCTACAACAAATACAGCAAGGCCGTTCAGAAGTTCATCAAGCGCCCCATCCTGGCATGGAGCCTGCTGGCTGTGGCCGCCGTACTATTGGTGTTCTTTATGAAGAGTCTGCCGTCGGGTCTCGTGCCCCAGGAGGACCAGGGCGTGTTCTTGGCTGAGCTGCGTGCTCCGGAAGGTTCCACGCTGAAGCAGACGCGTGAGATGGTGAAACAAGTGGAGGCGAAGGTGAAGAAGATTCCCGAACTGGAGAGCTTCGCTGTATGCTGCGGCTACGGTATGTTCTCGGGTGCCGGTTCTAACTTCGGTACCCTCATCGTCCGTCTGAAGAACTGGGACGAGCGTCCTGGCATGAACCACTTGCTGACCCTCGTTATGTATCGATTCTACTTTGACTGTCAAGACATCAAAGATGTACAGGTACTGCCCTTCGAGTTGCCTCAGATTCCCGGTTATGGAACGAGTAACAGCGTGAGTCTGGTGGTGGAGGACCCCACCGACGGCAACCTGTCGGAGTTTGCCAAGCAGACCGAGCACTTCTTGAACAAATTGTCTGAGCGTCCGGAGATAGCATCCGCCATGTCGACGTACTCTGAGCGCTTCCCGAAATACCAGGTCGATGTTGATGCTGCCCAGTGCGACCGTGCCGGTGTGTCACCTGCTGACGTGCTCAATACATTGGGTACCTTCTGCGGTGGTGCCTATATCGGTAACTTCAACCAGTTTGGTAAGGTTTACCGCATCATGGCTGCTGCATCGCCCGAATACCGTCTCGACCCGTCGTCGCTACACAACATCTTCGTGCAGGTGCGTGGCGGCAAGATGGCCCCCATCTCCGAATTCGTCTCGCTGAAGGAGATTGTCGGTCCGCCAAACATCGAGCACTTCAACCTGTTCCAGAGCATCACCTGCTACATTTCCGCTGGTAGCGGTTATACCGAGGGCGACGCCCACAAGGCTATCGCCGAGGTGTTCAAGCAGGAGATGCCCGCTACTGCCACCTACGAGTACAGCGGTATGTCGCGCGAGTTGGAAGAGGCAGCAGGTTCTAATGCCACCACTCTCATCTACGTGATTTGCGCCATCCTGATTTACCTCATCCTGGCATCGCTCTACAATTCGTGGTTCACGCCTTTGGCCGTGCTCTTCAGCGTGCCCTTCGGACTGATGGGCGCCTTCATCTTTGCATTCTTCGGTAATATGATGGGTCTTCCTGGTATGGACAACAACATCTACCTGCAGACGGGTGTCATCATGCTGATTGGTCTATTGTCCAAGACGGCCATCCTGATTACCGAGTTCGCTACCGAGCGCCGTGCCCAGGGTATGACCATCGTCGAGGCAGCCTTCGAGGCTTGTAAGGAGCGTCTGCGCCCCATTCTGATGACTGTGGCCACAATGATTATCGGTATGATTCCCCTTGTGATTGAGGGTGGTGCCGGTGCCAACGGTAACCGTGCCCTCGCCTTGGGTGTCATCGGTGGTATGTCCGTCGGCACCGTCGCCCTGCTGTTTGTCGTGCCTGCCTTCTTCATCGTGTTCCAGAAACTGCACGAGAGATTCCAGGGCAAAGAAGTTGAAGTGAAAAGTGAATAGTGAAAAGTGAATAATTTGCTACCGCATATGAAAATAAAGAACATCATTATCGTCGCAGCCGTGGGCACAATGCTCACGGGCTGCGGCTTATATAATAAGTACGAAAAAACAGTAGAAGAACCCGCTGGCGTGTTTGGAAACTCACAGGATATAGTGTCGGCTTCGAGTGAGTCAACCATTGCCGACATGTCGTGGCGTGAGTTCTTTACCGATCCTATGTTGCAGAATCTTATCGAGCAGGCTTTGGCCAACAATACCGACCTGAACACCGCCCGTATCAATATCGAGAAGAGCCAGATATCGTTGAAGACTAAGAAGTTGGCCTATCTGCCGTCTGTTTCCTTCTCGCCTCAAGGCTCGCTGTCCAGTTTCGATGGAGCTAAGGCTACGAAGAGCTATATCATACCGTTGGATGTGTCGTGGGATGTCGATTTGTTCGGTTCCATCACCAACAAGAAGCGTGCTGCCCAGGCTGCTCTGCTGCAGGCACAGATGACGGAAGAGGCAACCCGTTCCAACCTCATCAGCACCATCGCTCAGGAGTACTTCCTTCTCCAACTGCTCGACCGCGAGATGGAAATCCTCATCGAGACCGACAGTCTTTGGAAAGCCTCTTTGGATACACAAGAGGCACTCTACGAGAACGGACAGGCCTACTTAACAGCTGTCAACCAGCAGGAGTCGTCGTGGTTGGATGTGAAACTCCAGATTGTCGCTATGCGCCGCAGCATTCGTGCTACTGAGAATGAGATCTGCAGTCTGCTGTGCATCACGCCACAGCCCATTGAGCGTAGCCATTGGGGAGCAGAAGCCCAGTACCACTCTGCCACCGAAGGACAACGCTTGTTTGAGGAACGCTATTTGAAGATTGGTGTGCCCGCCCAGATGCTGGAGCGTCGCCCTGACATTCGCTTGGCTAACTACTATATGGAGGAGGCCTTCTATAACACGCAGGCCGCACGTGCTGCTTTCTTCCCCAGCATCACATTGTCGGGAGAGGTCGGATGGACCAATAACGGCGGTATCGTCAATCCCAGCAAACTGCTGTGGCAGCTTGTCGGTTCATTGACGCAGCCTATCTTTGCCCGCGGTCAGATCAAGGGCAATTACAAGATAGCCCAACTGACCGAAGAGAACCTGAAGAAGAAGTATGTGCAGGCTGTCATTGATGCTGGTAACGACGTTAATGAGGCCATCGCTGACTGTATGACAGCCCGCGAGAAGCACAGCTATTACAATCGTCAGGTAGAGGTCCTCCACGAGGCATACTATGGTACCCACGAGTTGATGGACAACGGTAAGGCCACCTACATTGAGGTGCTTAAAGCACAGGAGTCGCTGCTCTCAGCACAGCTCAACGAAGCCGAAAATCTCTATAATGGTGCACAGGGTGTCATCGCCCTCTACATCGCCCTCGGCGGCGGTACGAAATAAGCCGCACGTCGAAACAAACAATTGTCAAAAGGATAAAATGGGAAAGATTATATTAACAGGCGACCGTCCCACAGGCAAGTTGCATTTGGGACATTACATCGGTTCGCTGCGTCGTCGCGTAGAACTGCAAGAAGCAGGCGACTATGAGAAGATGTTTGTGTTCATGGCTGATGTACAGGCCTTGACGGACAATGCTGATAATCCTGAGAAGATTCGTCAGAATATTATTGAGGTGGCTCTTGACTATCTCTCAGCAGGACTGGACCCTGAGAAGTGTACCATCTTCATACAGAGCCAGATAGCGGAATTAGCTGAACTGACGACTTACCTGATGAATCTCATTACGGTGAGTCGTGTACAGCGCAACCCGACAGTGAAGACGGAAATCAAGATGCGTAATTTCGAAGCCAACATTCCGTTGGGATTCTTCTGCTATCCTGTCAGTCAGGCTGCCGACATCACGCTGTTCAAGTCGACGACTGTCCCTGTGGGCGAAGACCAGGAGCCAATGCTGGAAGTGACCCGTGAACTGGTGCGTCGCTTCAATCAGATTTACGCCCCTGTACTGGTGGAGCCAAACATCATGTTGCCCGAGAATGCCACTGCCCGCCGACTGCCGGGTACCGACGGCAAGGAAAAGATGTCGAAGTCTTTGGGTAACTGCATCTATCTCAGCGATGATGCCGATACGGTTTGGCAGAAGGTTCGTTCGATGTACACAGACCCTGAGCATATCAATCTGAATGACCCTGGTCATGTCGAAGGCAATGCTGTCTTTACTTATCTTGATGCCTTCTCCAAGCCTGAGGACTTTGCCAACTACTGGCCGGAGTACCAGAACCTCGACGAACTGAAAGACCACTATCGTCGTGGTGGTCTGGGCGATATGAAGTGCAAGAAGTTCCTCAATCAGATTCTGAATGAGATGCTTGAGCCTATGCGCCAGCGCCGTCATGAGTTTGAGCAGGACATCCCCGAAATATACAATATTCTTAAGAAGGGAACGAAGCGCGCCCGCGAGACGGCAGCCCAGACCATGGCCGAAGTCCGTGCCGCTATGAAGATTAACTATTTCGATGATGTGGAGCTGATTCAGTCGCAGGCTGAGCGTTTCCGCAAACAATAATAGTTGTGGTGCTTCTCTATGTATAATGGTGTCGAAATAATCGGCACCATTCTTTGTCTACAAACGTTTACGGGGATTTTTTGAAAAGATATTGCCTTTTTCTTTGCGGTTCGGATTTTTATAGCTAACTTTGTACCCACGAATTCAAAACATATCGTTAATAAGTAATACTAAAACAAATGGCAAAAATCGTAACATTGGGCGAGATTATGCTCCGCCTTTCGCCTAACGGCAACGACCGTTTCATTCAGAGTGAATCATTCCGCATCATCCCCGGTGGTGGTGAGGCTAACGTAGCTGTCAGCGTGGCTAACTATGGTCACGAGGCTTACTTCGTATCGAAGCTGCCGAAGCACGAAATCGGCCAGATTGCTGTCAATGCCCTGCGCCGCTATGGTGTTAACACTCAGTTCATTGCCCGTGGTGGTGACCGCGTGGGTCTGTATTATGCTGAGACGGGTGCCTCGATGCGTCCCTCAAAGGTTATCTACGACCGTGCCCACAGCTCTATCGCTGAGGCTGATCCTCAGGATTTCGACTTCGACGCCATCATGGAAGGTGCTGCCTGGTTCCACTGGTCTGGCATTACCCCTGCCATCAGCGACAAGGCTGCCGAGCTGACCAAGCTCGCCTGTGAGGCTGCCAAGCGTCACGGTGTTACCGTTTCCGTTGACCTGAACTTCCGCAAGAAGCTGTGGACTTCTGAGAAGGCTATCTCCATCATGCGTCCGCTGATGCAGTATGTAGACGTTTGCATTGGTAACGAGGAGGATGCTGAGCTGTGTCTTGGTTTCAAGCCCGATGCTGACGTAGAAGGTGGTCAGACCGACGCTGCCGGTTATGAGGGCATCTTCAAGCAGATGATGAAGGAGTTCGGCTTCAAGTATGTTGTTTCTACTCTGCGTGAGTCCTACAGCGCTACGTTCAATGGTTGGAAGGCTCTGATCTACGACGGTAAGGAGTTCTATCAGTCAAAGCGTTACGAAATCAATCCTATCATCGACCGCGTTGGTGGCGGTGACTCTTTCTCTGGCGGTTTGATTCATGGTCTGCTGACCAAGCCGAATCAGGGTGAGGCCCTCGAGTTTGCTGTGGCTGCTTCTGCCCTGAAGCACACCATCAATGGCGACTTCAACCTGGTTGGTGTTGACGAGGTAGAAAGCCTCGCTGGCGGAAATGCTAACGGACGCGTACAGCGCTAACGCTAATTGATAATTTATAAATTATAATTGATAATTGATAATTGACAATTATTGTTGATAATAAAACAGTTTGAATATAAGGTGATTTCCTCTGTCGTAGGAACTGAGAAGAAGTTAAACAAGTTAGGTTATGAAGGCTGGGAACTTGTAGCAGTCTTTGATTGTCGCCTGTATTTGAAACGTGAATACAAAGAGTAATTATGGCAAAGTTTGATAAATTCCAGGTGATGGCAAAGATTGCCGAAGCACCTATGGTTCCTGTTTTCTACAACAAGGACGTTGAGGTTTGTAAGAATGTCATCAAGGCCTGCTACGAGGGTGGTGTTCGTGCTTTTGAGTTCACCAATCGTGGTGACTTCGCTCACGAGGTTTTCGGTGAGCTGTCGAAGTGGGTGCTGAAGGAGTGTCCAGAGTTGGCTCTGGGTATTGGCTCTGTTGTCGATGCTCCTACAGCTTCTCTCTACATACAGTTGGGTGCCAACTTTGTGGTTGGTCCGCTGTTCAACCCCGACATCGCCATTGTCTGCAACCGTCGTTGCGTGACTTACTGCCCTGGCTGCCTGACACCGTCAGAGATTGGTAAGGCTCAGGAGGTTGGCTGCGACTTCACGAAGGTATTCCCCGGCGACGTTGTAGGGCCAAACCTCATTAAGGGTCTGATGGCTCCCATGCCTTGGTCGAAGATCATGGTAACAGGTGGCGTAGCTCCCGAGGAAGAGAACCTGACAAAGTGGTTCAAGGCTGGTGTGTTCTGCGTCGGCATGGGTTCTAAGCTGTTCCCCTCTGACAAGGTGAAGGCCGGCGACTGGCAGTATGTAACCGACAAGTGCAAGGAGGCACTCGGCTACTGTGCTAAGGCTCGCGCATAAATCATTAACTTTAAAAGGCTCAGCTTGGCTTATGGCCGTGCTGGGTCTTTTCTTTTTATCAGCCTGCCAACCGTCCGATCAGGCAGCGGTGGACAAGTTGAATGACCATTCCTATGCCTGTCACTATCGCAATGTCGATTCTACTGAGATTTATGCCCGTCAGGCGCTGAGCCTGTCAGCTGGTTATGAAGACGGTCGTGCTGAGGCGCTGAACAACTTGGCCTTTGCCTCTATCGTTCACATGGATTACCAGCAGGCTGACTCACTTCTGCAAGAGGCTATTACGCTGACAGACAATCAGGTAGAGCTCTTGGTTGCAGAAGTACAGCAGATGCGCTTGTGCCAGCGCCGCTCAGAGAATCGCGCCTTTTACGAACATCGCGAACGCGCTGTCAGCTACCAGAAGCGCATCAACGAAGAGCGCGGCACGCTCTCCGAACGCCTGCAGCAACGCATGATTTATGCGGAGTCCGAACTGGCCATTGTCAGTTCCACCTATTATTATTATGTCGGCTTGGAGCGCCAGTCCATAGAAGCCCTGATGGAAGTCAATATTGACGAGGTGCGCCATGACACGGCACAATACCTTAACTACCTCTACAACGTGGGAGCAGGCGGCATCATCACTGAAGGCAGCCCTGATGACATCTATCAGGAGGAGATGGACTTCCTCAGCCGTTGTCTCACCATTGCCCAGCGTTTTCATTATCCATACTTTGAAGCACAGGCCAAGGAGGCCTTAGCTGACCATACCGGCGACCTCGCGCTGGCAGAAGAAGCCCTGCAGTTGTTCAGCGACTATGGCGACATCTACCAGATTGCTGGTGCCTATCGTACGCTGGCATCCTGTTACCATGCCATGGGCGACGACATGCTGGCATTAGACAACCTGCATCATGCCCTTGGCGACGACCGCATCAACCAAGCTCCCGACCTGGTAGCCAGTATCCGTGAACAGCTCAGTGTGGCCTATGCCGCTATCAACGACAAGCGCCAAAGCGACTATAACCGCAACATCTACATCGACTTGCAGGAACAGACGCGCCAGGATCGTGAGTTAGAGGCGCGTGCAGGCATTCTCGACCGCGCCGTGCGCCAGCTGAACTGGATGATATGGGCTGTCGTGGGAGCTATCCTGCTGCTGCTGTTCCTGCTATGGCTTTTCAACTGGTTGAACCGCAGGGAGAAAGAAAACAGCCGCCTGACCGACCTCTTGGAACAGAAGTCCGATGAGCTGATGATGAAACGCCTGAGCGTGGAGAAGTCTGAGCGTCTACACCTTGAGCAGCGTGCCAAGGTGTCGCTGGTCAACAGCGTCACGCCGCTCATCGACCGCATCCTATATACCATTGACCATTTACAATTGACCATTGACCATTCTGCTGCGCAAAAGGAGCCAGAAACCAATCATGGTCAATGTTCAATGGTCAATGGTCAATTGGAATACATCCGCGAACTGACTGACAAAATTAACGAGCAGAACGACCTGCTGACGCAGTGGATACAGCTGCGGCAGGGGGATTTGCGCCTGCATATTGAGAGTTTCCCCCTACAGCCGCTGTTCGACATTGTCGGGCGCGGTCAGGTGTCGTTTGCCAGGAAGGGGGTGACACTCAACGTAGAGCCTACTGCACTGACGGTGAAGGCTGACCGCGTGCTGACATTGTTCATGCTGAACACGCTCGCCGACAATGCACGGAAGTTTACTGGCGATGGTGGTCAGGTACACATCTCGGCCAGCGATGCTGACGGCTATGTTGAAATTTCCGTCAGCGACACTGGACGTGGCATGAGCGATGCTGAGCTGGACACCCTCTTCGACCGCAAGATAGTAGCAGGTCATGGCTTCGGACTGATGAACTGTAAGGGCATCATTGAGAAATATCGTAAGATGAGCCAGCTGTTCAGCGTCTGCCAGATAGGTGCCGAGAGTGAGCAGGGTAGGGGTTCGCGCTTCTTTTTCCGTCTGCCCAAGGGCGTCAAGCGCATCGTTTTGCTGTTTCTCATCATCAGCGGACAGTCGCTGGCTGCCAATACTAACGACAATATGTCGCAGGCTCACATCTTTGCTGACTCGGCCTATTTCTCTAACATCAACGGCACCTACGAGCGCACGTTGCAGTTTGCCGACTCCTGCCGCAAATACCTGAATCAGCAGTACCTGTTGCAGTATCCCAAGGGACGGCTGTTGCTGACGCGTGACGGCGACACCTCGCAGACGCCGCCAGAGGTACAATGGTATCACCTCAACGTGGACGTCAACTACCAGATTCTCCTTGACATCCGCAACGAGAGTGCCGTGGCAGCCTTGGCGCTGCACCAATGGCAGCTCTATGCCTATAATAATAAGGTATATACCCAGTTGTTCAAGGAGACGTCGGCTGACAATACGCTGGGTGACTATTGTCGCACCATGCAGCAGTCGGAAACCAACAAGCGCACCAGCGTCATCCTCTTGATCGTCATCCTGCTGTGCATCGTGCCTGCCTACTACATGCTGTACTACCGTCAGCGCCTTGACAACCGTCATCGCAGGGAGCGCATGCAGATGGAAAACATTGAGATGGTGGACGACGAACTGCGCCGTGCCGAGCTGGAAGACGGAAAACTGCACGTCGCCAATGCCGTGCTCGACAACTGCCTCTCGGCGCTGAAGCACGAGACGATGTATTACCCCTCGCGCATCAGACAGCTGGTTGACGAGGGTGATGTCCATGCCCTGGACGAGGTGACGCGCTACTATCGCGACCTCTACGGCATCCTCAGCGAGCAGGCCATGCGGCAGGTAGAGCAGGTGAAGCTGCGCGTCCGTCGTGTCGAGTGCCATGGGCAGACGGTGCTGGGCGACGAGAATATGCTGCACTATCTCTTTGAACTGCTCAAGGGTCAGGTTACCAGCGAAGTCAAGGACGACAACTACGTCGTCTACCACATTGCCCTGGCTGACGACCTCTCACCCATTACCTCACTGCTGTGTCGCCAGATACTGCGCGACCACGGCGAGGCAACCCATCGGCGTGGTTGTGGCATCAGCGTCGACGGTCGCTCTGTCACCGTCGTCCTGCCACGGGCTAAAATGTGAAACAACTAAAGAAGAATCAATATAACACACCACAAATATGAAAGGTTTTAAACTTATTATCGTCGAGGACGTGCCCCTCGAACTCAAAGGCACGGAAGGCATTATCCGCAACGAGATTCCTGAGGCTGAGGTCATCGGGACGGCAGACAACGAGGCTACCTTCTGGCGCCTGATCAAGCAACAGCAGCCCGACCTCGTGCTGCTTGACCTGGGACTGGGCGGCTCCACCACGGTGGGTGTCGAGATATGCCGCCAGACCAAGGAGATGTACCCTCAGGTGAAAATCCTCATCTTCACAGGTGAAATTCTCAACGAAAAGCTGTGGGTCGACGTCCTCGATGCCGGTGCCGACGGCATCATCCTCAAGAGTGGCGAACTGCTGACACGCGCTGACGTCCGTGCCGTGATGGAAGGCAAGCAACTGGTATTCAACGAGCCCATCCTGAAGAAAATCGTCGAGCGCTTCAAGCGTGCAGTATCGTCACAGTTGGCTCGTCAGGAAGCGTTGATAGATTATGAGATTGACGAGTACGACGAGCGTTTCCTGCGCCACTTGGCCCTCGGCTATACCAAGGAGCAGATTACAGGATTGCGTGGTATGCCCTTTGGCGTTAAGAGTTTGGAGAAGCGTCAGAACGAACTTGTGAAGAAACTCTTCCCCAATGGCGAGGGCGTCAATGCCACCCGCCTGGTCGTGCGGGCTCTTGAACTGCGCATCCTCGACATCGATAACCTCATGCCTGACAGCGAGTGATAGCGCTTACGCTAATTGATAATTGAAAATTGATAATTGATAATTGATAATTGAAAAATAATAGATTTTCTGCCTCTTTGGCACTGACGCTGCTGCTTGCCCAGTTGCTGCTCGTGCTGGTGTCCTGGATTCTCAGTGCCGCCAGTCCTACCAGTGGCGTGCGCTCCATGCTGTCGGAAGAAGGCATACGCTGGTTCCTCGGACATTTCTCCGACATGCTGGCAACGCCTGTGCTCGTATGCCTGTTGTTGCTGGCTATGGCCTATGGCTGTATGGTGAAGGGTGTGGCACTCAAGGCACAAAACATCCGCGAGCACCGTGCCCGCCTCTTTACATTCATCTTTCTGCTGGTCTATGTCGGCGTCATATTGGCATTGGCATTGTTGCCGCAAGCCATTCTGCGCTCTGCCAGCGGCACGCTGTGGCCGTCGCCGTTCTCAGCCAGCCTCGTACCTGTGACAGCCTTCGGACTGATGGTGGCTGCCGTGGTCTATGGTGTGGTGGCTGGTCGTTTCAGCAGACTCGCTGACGTCTACGATGCTTTGCTCTATGGTATCAAAAGTGCCGCTCCGCTGCTGTTGTTCTATGTCTTGATAGCACAGCTCTTTGAATCGCTGTGCTATGTCTTTCTGCATTGACATCAGCAGCAGGGCATATCAGAATGCCGGCATGTCGTTGTTCTGGCATTGCCGTATGGCCATACATTCCATCTCTATAAGCCATCCTGAACGGCAGACCGGTGCCAGGACGATGATGCGGGGCTTGTTGGGGAAGCGTTCGTCGTACATGCTTTTGACAACCTCATAGTCGGCGATGTCGCGCAGGTAGACAATCATGTGCCCCACGTCCTCATACGTGCAGTCTGCCTCTTTCAGCAGGGCCTCTACATTGTCCCACATGCGGTGGGTCTGCTTGACAATGTCCTTGGGATGCTCTATCTGCCCTTTGTTGTTGATGCTGGCAGTACCAGAAATCAAGACCTGTCGGCGGTCCTGGTAGTTGATGTATGCGCCGCGTTCAAAGCGCACGCCATAGTCGCTGGTGCGATTGAGGTGGGTAGGCGCATAGAGATAGTGTATCTGCTCTGGTTTGATGCCAGCAACGGCATAGTTGTCCATCTGCGTCATAACCTGGGCCTCGTTCGCTTTACCGCCTATGCCGGTAGATGCAATGTAATGGGTGTCTTCAGTGAGTCCTTGGGTTTGGAACACCTTGTTGCGGGCAGCTACTACGCCCGGGTAGTTGACGTCGACGTCGTTGACGAAAAGCCACGTGCGGAGGCAGTTGTCTGCCAGCGTACAGCCTTCCTGTGCCAGTTGCATGATGTATTCGTTGAAGAGCAGTCGTGTCTGGTACTCTGAGTTCTGGGCCGTGTTCTGGGCCGAGGCGTTCCACAGATGGCGGAAGGCGCCGTGGCTGACCTCATAGAGTCCGCTGGGCAGCAGCTGGCTCTGGACGTTGGTCATCATATATACCCAAAGCCCGATCTTGGAGCCGTCAAGCGGCGGTTGTCCGATGATGCTCTTAGGACAGTCGCTGGCATCGGCCAGAAGTACTTCGTCAGCCTGGTTGGCTACATCGCTGAGGAAGTAGCGCTTGATGACGGCTGTGGCACCTTTTAGTTCCTGTTGCTTGAGCTGTTCATAGCAGTCAAGGACAGCATCCAGCTGTTGCTGGAAGCTGCGCCCTGCTGCTTGTGCGTGTATAATGATATGATATTCCTTGACTTCGCCCTGTCCTTCAAAACAGGTTACCTCGGCCCAGGCATGATCAGATTGTATAATCTTGTTTTTCACTTTACTTGATGTTGGGCTCTTCCAGTCCAATACCCTTCTTCTTGTCGACGGCTTTCAGTATGAAGCCGAGAATCAGGGCTGCAATGCCTAAGCAGGCCAGCATGACCAGCGGTGCGGTGTAGTCGAACTTGGTCGGGTCTGTCACGTTCGGGTTGGTAGCGTCAAGCACCTTGCCGATGAGCAGGGGGAACAGCCACAGACCGATGTTCTGAATCCAGAAGATGAGCGCGTATGCCGAACCGATGACCTTGGCATCCACCAGTTTGGGAACGCTGGGCCACAGCGATGCGGGTACCAGCGAGAACGACGAGCCAAGGACGAGGATGGTGATGTAGGCGATGATGATGCCGCCAATATCGTTGCCTTTGAACATGGGCAGCACGAAAGCGAATGTCAGGTGGCATGCAATGAGCAGCAGCGAACCCAGAATGAGCATCGAGGCTGCCTTACCCTTGTGGTCGACGTAAGAGCCGAGGATAGGTGTGATGAGCACGGCCAGCAGTGGGAACACGGCAAAGATGCTTTCTGCCGACTGGCGCATGTAGCCCATATAGCAGTAGGTGATCAGTGCAATGATGGAGAGGCCGAGCATGCCATATTTGGTGCCATTCTTTTTCTGGAAGTTGCTGGCAAAACCGAAAGCAGCGACAAACAGCATGATGACATACTGCACGATGGTCACTGACGAGCTTGCCCAGAAGGAGTCGGCATCAGGAGCCGTCAGCGTCAGGTTGCACTGCAGCATGTTGACGGCATACTTCTGGAAGGGGAAGATGGCAGAGTAGTAGAGTACGCAGAGCAGCGCCACCAACCAGAAACCACTGCTGGTCAGGATTTGTCCCAGGTCGCTGATCTTAAACGGATCGTCTTTCTCCTCAGCCTCGCCAGTCTGGGCGTCGAGCTTCTTATCCATGAAGAAATAGACGATGGTCATGATCAGTGCGATGCACATCAGCACGACGCCGAAAGCCACTGAGCGGCTGACGCTCACCTCGCCGCCTAACTTGGCAAAGAAGGGCGAGAAAATCATACATGTGGCGACACCCAGACGGGCCAGTGCCATCTCAGAACCCATGGCCAGCGCCATCTCACGGCCCTTGAACCACTTGACGATACCACGGCTGACGGTAATACCCGCCATCTCGCAGCCACAGCCGAAGATCATGAAGCCGCAGGCGGCAAACTTAGCCGAGGCGGGCATGCCCTCGTAGAATGGCGAAACGCCCAGTTCGTCGAAAACAGGGATGTAGTTCAGGTTTTCCGTGAACCATGTCTCCAGTCCGCTACCCATGAACGACTCGCTCACGGCATACCACTTGACGATGGCGCCCACCAGCATGACAGCAGCACTCAGCACTGCCGTGAAACGTACGCCCATCTTGTCAAGGATGATGCCGGCGAAGATGAGGAAGAATACGAATACGTTTAGGAACACCTCCGAGCCCTGCATGGTGCCGAAGGCTGTTGAGTCCCATCCGCGGGTTTCCTGCATGAGGTCCTTGATGGGTGAGAGAATGTCCATGAAGATATAACTACAGAACATGGCCAGTGCCAGCAATAGCAGCGCCGTCCAGCGCATGGCTGCAGAGTCTCTCAAAGTCTTTTGAATTACCTGTGTCATTTGAATTTTAAGGTTTTATTTTATAAATTTGGCTGCAAAGGTACGAAATAAATTGAAAATTGAAAATTGAAAATTGAAAATTATTTTCCAGCTGTAGCAAATTTTTCACTATTCACTTTTCCTTTTTACATTATATTTAGTACCTTTGTCCCAAAATTGATTCAGCCGATGATAAAACAGGCAGAAAAACGAGTGATGGAGCTTCTGAACTCCAAGAAAGTCAGGAAGAGCCTTGTGGTGGTTCTCTTGGCTGCCTTGCTGTTGGAGCTGGTGTCAGCTGCCCAATACTATTTTTCGCGCTACCTGCTGCAGAACGAATTGGAGAATCGTGTTTTGTTAGAACTGAAGATGGAGTTGCACACCCTTGATCATACCCTGATGTCTGCAGAGCAAACCTTGCAGGAGCACCTCTGGGACATTACCAGTAATCTGGACCATCCTGACTCCATGTTTGCCGTTACTAAACGACTGATTGAGACCAACTCCAATATTGTCGGAGGCTGTCTGCCTTTTGCGCCTGACTATTATCCTGAGAAAGGACGCCTTTTTGAGCCATACGCCTACAAAGATGACGGAAAGATATTCGTTGAACAGCTGGCCGGAAAAAACAACCATGACTATTCTACCAATGAAGCTTTCATTCAGGCATTGAAAGAAAAACGGGTGCTTTGGAGCGATCCGTACGACTTCCAGCCGGATGATACTTCGGCCATACAGTCGCTGTCCACTTACACCTATCCTATCATCGACAGCAAGGGCGAGGTGGCTGCCGTCTGTGGCCTTGACGTATCGCTGTCGTGGTTAGGCGACACCTTGAATGCTGCCCACGAAAAATCCTCCATGTTCAACCTGTTCCTGACCAGCAGTGGCAGTCTGATAACCGGTCCGTCAGCGCAAAAGGTCAGCGCTGAGCGCATCAATAGGGTAGTAGCGCTGCTGAACGACAGTACCGTGGAACGGAATATCACCAAGAACAATAAGGTACAGTTCATTAAGTTCTACGATAAGGAGATGAAAGACAACGCCTACGTCTACTACACCAGCATGGAGAGCATTCCCTACTGGCAGGTGGCGATGGTGTGCTATGACAAAGAAGTGTATGGCAGTTTGGAAACCATGCGCTTATACATATCCCTGCTGATGCTGCTGGGCTTTATCCTGCTGGGTGTCATCATCTTCCGTACCATCAGGAATGCCAGGCGCTTAGAGCTGGCCCATATAGAGAAAGACCGTATCGACGGCGAGCTGCGTGTAGCTTACGACATTCAAAAGTCCATGCTCCCCAAGCGCTTCCCGCCTTATCCCGAGCGCTCCGACATTGACATCTATGGCCAGTTGGTGCCTGCCAGGGAAGTCGGCGGCGACCTCTTCGACTTCTTCATCCGCGACGAGAAGCTGTTCTTCTGCATAGGAGACGTCAGCGGCAAGGGCGTACCTTCAGCCATTATCATGGCGCAGGTTCACTCGCTGTTCCGTATAGCCACAGCCAACAATAGCAATCCCGCGCATGTCCTGCAGATACTGAACGACCAGCTGTGTCAGAACAACGACTCCAACATGTTCATCACTTTCTTCATTGGTGTGCTTGACTTGCCGACAGGACGCTTGCGCTATTGTGATGCTGGTCACGACTGTCCTGTCTTGGTAGGGCAGGGACTCATCGAGGCCAATCCGCATCTGCCCTTAGGCGTATTCAGCGACGTCTATTATGTCCAGGAAGAGATGGTGTTGACGTCGGGCTCGATGCTGTTCCTCTATACTGACGGCTTGACGGAAGCCTTTAATGCACAACGCTGCCAGTTCGGACTACAGCGCGTGCTGGCGTCACTGACCGTTCAAGACAGTTGCGAGGCGTTGATACACCACATGACCGATACCGTACACCGTTTCGTGGAGAATGCTGAGCAGAGCGACGACCTGACCATGCTCGCCATCCGCTACCAGCGACGCCAGTATGCCGATGTGCTCCATGAGGAAATCGTGCTGAAGAATGACATCCGCCAGACACCACAGTTGAATGCATTCATCAAACAGGTGGGCGCTCGCCTGTCCATGGACGACACGCTGGTGCATAACATCCGCCTGGCAGTGGAAGAGGCTGTGGTCAACGTCATGGAGTATGCCTATCCTGAAGGACAGGAGGGTAATGTTACCGTCGCCATACAGTCGAATGGCGAGAAGCTGAAGATCACCATTACCGATTCCGGCATTCCCTTTGACCCGACAGAGCAGAAGATGGCAGATACCACATTGGACGTAGAAGACCGTCCTATTGGCGGTCTGGGTCTGCTGATGGTGCGTGAACTGATGGATTCTGTCAACTATGAGCGTGACAACGGACACAATGTCCTGACGCTGAGAAAAAAGTATAATGACGCATTCGCTAATTGATAATTGATAATTGAAAACAATAATATTCTTGGTATGAAAACAACGATTGAAGAAATGGACGACAGGATTGTCGTTACACTACAAGGAGAGATGGATACTGCTGCAGCAGTGGAAGTGGAAGGAAAACTGAAGCCGTACTATACGGAACAAAACAAGGATGTCTTGCTTGACTGCACAGGACTGGAGTATATTGCCTCCAGTGGCCTGCGCATTCTGCTCAGCATCCTGAAAGGCGCCAAAGCCTGTGGCCACAAAGTCATCATGCGTAACGTGAACGATGACATCAAGAATGTCTTCAAGCTGACAGGCTTTATCAATATCTTTACCTTCGAGTAAAGGTTTTTTAAAAGGAGGGTGTTGTGAAGTGAACCCCGAAAGTTAGACAAAAAACTTTCGGGGTTTATTATGCAAAAGAGAAAGAAGCATGGTTATGCAGAATGTCTGAAGTACATGCAAATGATCAAAGAAGGAACATCCATTC